>Ga0310695_10001079_pt1 | contig 66597 bp, 49 predicted proteins | sample RumenRJG_04DNA_FD_203882 | JGI IMG/M metagenome (GOLD analysis project Ga0310695, IMG submission 203882) | Bovine rumen microbial communities from Lethbridge, Alberta, Canada - RJG_04 (v2) (version 2) | ecosystem: Host-associated > Mammals > Digestive system > Stomach > Rumen | place: Canada... | reverse complement strand
TGGACACCACCGGCTCAGTGCCGGAGGAAGAGATGGGCGGCATCGTCCAGCAGTGGAGACGCGAGTCTCCTGCCATCGTGAGGATGTGGAAGGAGTGCCAGAACGCGGCCGTCTCGGTTATATCCGGAAGACAGCCCCGCAGGGTGATCCAGTCGCTCCAGGGGACAACCTTCTACAAGGAGATGGTGGCAGGGACTCCGGTGCTTTTCATCAAGCTCCCCTCAGGCCGTCCGATCTCCTTCTGGGATCCGAAGGTCATGGACTCCGAGATGGGCCCGCGCGTCACTTATATGACGCAGAACCAGACCACGAAAAAGTGGGAACGCACTGAGACATACGGCGGAAAGATCACCGAGAACATCGTCCAGTCAGTCGCTCGAGACTGTCTGGCTGAAAAGATGAAGCAGCTGACCGGGCAAGGGTACGACATCGTCTTCCATGTGCATGATGAGATGATCCTCGACGTGCCGAGAGAGGACAAGCAGGCCGCGAAGCTGGTGGACAAGATAATGGCGGAGCCGATCGAGTGGGCGCCGGGCCTTCCATTAAAGGGCGGGACCTACGAGTGCGACTTCTACCGGAAAGATTAAGGAGAGAACCATGCAAGAAATGACAATTCAATACAAGACAAACGGAGGCCACGGCACCATGCGCCTGAACCTGGACAACTGCTTCCCGTGTTCGCTTGCCTGGCTCCGGAAACTGCTGAAGGTGGTGGACATGTCCGAGAAGAGCGAAGAGCTCCGGGCTGACCTTGTGATCTACCTGAACGAACGCCTCGACGAGGTGGCCGATGACAAGAGCGCCATCGAGAAGAAGAGGGAGCTCGCGAACAGAGCGGTGGACTATAAGACCAAAGCGAAGGAGCACGAGGAGCAGATCGAAAAACTACTACGGCGGGAGGAGACCTGCAAGAAGCTCGTGAGCATCAACGCCAGGGACAAAGAGAAGAGAGTGATCTGCAAGGCCGAGCTCGCAGATCTTCGCAAGAAGATCAAGGAAGAGCGGAGCCACATGAGGATATACCAGTCCCAGGCAAGAGCGGCGGAGCAGAGCTTCGCAAAGATGGTACAAGACGAGAAGAAGCTCAGGGAGGACCTTGAGCTCCTCGGACGGGAGGATTGAAGAAGATGGCAGCACAAGACAACATACTGAAAATGGAGGAGAAGGTCGTCCTCGGCCTGCAGCATGATCCGACGATCTGGATCTCTGAAGGTGCCAGCCGCTTTTCTACCTCCTGGAAGAACAAGAAGATCCGCTGGGCGGAGCTCCTGGCAAGGCTGAAAAACGCCACCATGACCCAGGAGACGCAGGCCGAGTACATGAAAATGTCGAAGCCTCAGCAGGATCAGATCAAGGACGTCGGCGGCTTCGTCGGCGGAACCTTAAAGAGCGGGAGACGTAAGTCTGACACGGTAGAGATCAGGAGCATCCTGACCTTCGACCTGGACTTCGCTCCGAAGGACTTCGTGGAGACGATGCAGCTCGAGGCTCCCTACGCCTGGGCGATCTATTCCACACACAAACACAAGGCGGACAACCCTCGCCTGCGCCTGATCGTTCCGCTGGACAGAGATGTCAACCCGGAAGAGTACGAGGCGATCATGAGAAAGATGGCCGAAGGCATCGGGCTCGAATATTTCGACAGCACAACCTTCCAGCCTTCGCGCCTCATGTACTGGCCAAGCTATTCAAGGGACGCGGAGTACGTCTTCGAGTACAACGACGACAAGCTCCTCAGCGCAGACAAGATCCTCGCAGAATATCCTGACTGGACGGACATCTCGTACTGGCCAGTGTGCCCGGATGAGGTTCGGATCCAGAAGAAGAGACTGGAGAAGCAGCAGGATCCTCTGAAGAAGAAGGGCCCGATCGGAACCTTCTGCCGCACCTACACAGTGCCGGAAGCGATCGCGGAGTTCCTGCCGGAAGTCTACCACAAGACCGGAGACAAGGACGACCGCTACACCTACGCAGCGGGCTCAACGTCCGGGGGCTTAGTTATTTACGACGACGGCCTCTTCTGCTACTCAAACCACTCAACGGATCCGGCCCACGGGATGGATCTGAACGCCTTCGACCTTGTGAGGATCCACAAGTTCGGCCACGAGGATGATGACATCCAGGAAGGCACACAAACGACAAGGCTCCCTTCCTACAAGTCCATGATCGACCTGATCAGAACGGACAAGAACTGCATCCGCACCTTCGACGCAGAACGTCACGCGGCAGCAGCCGACGACTTCGCAGGAGAAGAAGCGGAAGGAGCTCCGAGGGAGTGGAAGCTGGAGCTGACAAGAACGAAGCAGGGGCTCGTGGAGCCTACCATCGAGAACCTTCTGATGATCTTCAGAAACGACGACGGGCTCAAGGGCATCCGCTTCAATGTTCTCTCAGGCTTCATCGAGATCACCTCGCCGGTGCCATGGAAGAAGGAGCTCTCCGAGTGGAAGGACTCAGACGACTCGAACTTATACGTCTATCTGTCCACAGAGTACAACGCCTTCAAGCGCGTGGACATCAACGACGTGCTCACGGCCATCGCGAAGGAGAGAGCCTTCCATCCGGTCCGTGAATATATCGACAGCCTTCCGGACTGGGACGGCGAGCCGAGGATCGAGACACTCCTGATCGACTACCTGGGAGCCGAGGACGGCGAGTACACCAGAGAGGTCACAAAGCGCTGGCTGATCGCTGCAGTGTCGAGGGCTCTGCGCCCTGGCTGCAAGTTCGACTACATCCCGGTGCTCTCAGGCCCCGGAGGAATAGGCAAGAGCACACTGATCGCCAAGCTGGGCGGCAAGTGGTTCTCCGACTCGCTATCGTTCGAGGATATGAAGGACAAGACAGCCGCGGAGAAGATCCAGGGCACCTGGATCAATGAGATCTCAGAGCTGAAGGGCATGAGGAAGATGGAGGTGGAGAGCGTGAAGAGCTTCATCTCAAGGACAGAGGACCTCTACCGCGCCAGCTACGGCCGGAGAGCGGAGAGACATCCGAGGAACTGCGTCTTCATCGGCACCAGCAACGCGGAGGACTACCTGAAGGACATCACCGGCAACAGACGCTTCTGGCCGGTGGACTGCTCCGGAGAACATACGAAGAACGCCTGGAATCTTACCCCTGAAGCGGTAGCGCAGCTCTGGGCCGAGGTCATGTTCTACTATGACGCCCTTGACGACAAGAGCCTGGTGCTCAACGCGGACATGGCCAAGGTGGCCACCATGAAGCAGATCATGGCGCTGGAGCAGGACGAACGCCTCGGACTCGTCCAGGACTACCTCGACAAGAAGCTCCCGGCCAACTGGGCCGAGATGGATCTCACAGACAGACGCTTCTGGCTGGATAACCAGGAAGGAGGCGAAGGCGTAGAGGTTCGTGACACTGTCAGCGTCATGGAGATCTGGGCGGAGTGCTTCAGGATGACGCCTGCTGCAAAGAAGAGATCAGACTCCGATGACATCGTCAGGATCCTCACGCAGCTGGGCTGGATCAGAGAGGGCCGAAAGACCCGAAAGCTGCCTATTTATGGGGCGCAGGGCTATTATGTAAGGCCTGAAGAAAACAGCAAGGTCAAAAAATAGCTGTTTACCGGCGCATAGGTAAACAGCGCAGGCTGTTTATAAAATACGTTTACCGCCTTAAAGCGCATAAAATCAAGGGTTTGAGGGTAATCGGTAAACAGTAAACAGTTCTATAATAATATTTTTTATTTTATGTATATATAGACATATAAAAACATATATATAGGGATATATAGAGAGTGTAAACCACTGTTTACCGGAGGAAGAATATGCTGGAAAAAGAAATCGAAAAAAAGCTGGTCGAAGGAGTTCACAAGATCGGCGGCCGCGCGTATAAGTTCGTGTCGCCCGGGAATGATGGCGTGCCGGATCGGATGGTGTGCCTGCCAGGTGGTTCGGTGATCTTTGCGGAATTAAAAACCGAAGTCGGCAAACTATCGAGCAGGCAAAAAGTCCAGATCAGGACGCTCCAAGCTCTCGGGCTTGAAGTCCGCGTTCTGTATGGCATGGCCGACGTGGAGGACTTCCTGAGAGAGGTCACGCATCAGGTCGAGAACTTCCAGCGACTGGCGGGGAGGATCCGATGAAATACACACCACACAGCTATCAGGGAAGGGCGAAGGACTTCATCCTTGAGCATGAGGCCTGCGGGCTCTTCCTGGAGATGGGACTCGGCAAGACGGTCATCACACTGACAGCGATCGACGAGCTTCTGAACGACCGGTTCGAGGTCTCGAAGGTCTTAGTCATAGCACCGCTTCGAGTAGCCGAGGACACCTGGAGCAGGGAGTCCAAGAAGTGGGACCACCTGCAGCACTTAAAGATCGCGAAGATCTTAGGCGACGCGGCCACAAGGAAGGCTGCATTGAAGAAAAACGCGGACATCTATGTGATCAACCGCGAGAATGTGGTCTGGTTAGTGGAGCACCTGGAGAAGGAGCGGATCAAGTGGCCGTTCGACATGGTCGTGATCGACGAGCTATCGAGCTTCAAGAGCAACCAGGCGAAAAGGTTCAAGGCCCTGAGGAAGATGAGGCCGATGATCGACCGCATCGTGGGGCTGACCGGAACACCGGCGGCGAACAGTCTGATGGATCTCTGGGCGGAGATGTATCTCCTGGACAGAGGCGAGAGACTGGGCCGTACTCTCACAGCCTACCGGGGCAACTGGTTCCGGCCGGGCTATGGCAACGGGTACGTCACCTACAAGTGGGAGCCGAGACGCGGAGCACTGGAGCAGATCACGAAGAGGATCTCGGACATCACGGTCAGCATGAAGGCGGAGGACTATCTGACACTGCCGGACAAGATCGAGAACACCGTGGAGGTGCATCTGGATCCGAAGGCCGAGAAGGCCTACAAGGAGATGGAGCGGGAGAGCCTTCTGGAGATAGAGGGCGACGAGATCGCAGCCATGGACGCGGCGGCAGTCATGTCGAAGCTCCTGCAGCTTGCGAACGGCTTCGTCTATGATGCGAAGCACGACAGCCGGTTCATCCACAGCGCGAAGCTGGAAGCCCTGGAAGAGATCGTCGAGGCGGCGGACGGCAGTCCGGTCCTTGTGTTCTACAACTTCCAGGCGGACAAGGATGCGATCTTGGCAAAGTTCCACGAAGCGAGACTCCTGGAGAACGACTCCACCATCGAGGACTGGAACAAGGGCAAGATCAAGATGCTACTGGCGCATCCGGCCAGCGCGGGCTTCGGCCTGAACCTTCAGGACGGCGGCCACATCATGGCATGGTACGGACTGCCGTGGAGCCTTGAGCAATACCTCCAGGCAGTAGCAAGACTTCAGAGGCAGGGGCAGAAGTACCCGGTCATGGTCTACCACATCATCACGGCGGGAACCGTGGACGAGCAGGTGGCCAAGAGCCTGGCGAAGAAGGACATGACACAGAGCGCACTGATCGAGGTCTTAAAGGACCGGAAGCAGGGCTACAAGTAACAAGAAAAGGAGCGAGAACATGAAGAACACACTGACAGACCTGAACAACTACCTCTTCGAGCAACTGGAGAGGCTGAACGACGACGAGCTGACACCTGAAGAGCTGGATCGGGAACTTCAGAAGACGGACTCCATCGTCAAGATCTCGGAGAAGATCATCGAGAACGGTGAGCTGGCCTTCAAGACCATGAAGCACCTGGACGACTACGGCTATCACACAGACAAGGCAGCAGGCACGATCCCGCCTATGCTTACGACGGGGGGGACTGGTAAAAAATGATTTATAAATATCCGGACGAGATCGAGGACTTCGTGAGAGAGTGGTCCCCGAAGATGAGAGACCAGGAGCTGGCGGTCAAGGTCAACGAGACCTTCGGCACCGACTTCACACCCGGACGCATGAAGGCCTACAGAGGCAACCACGGCATCCGGAACTACAAGAAGCAGCTGTCCAAGGAGGAGTACTGGAAGTACCAGACAAAATATCCGCAGGGCATGTACGAGTTCATCCGCGACAACTCCTGGGGCGTGAGCTCCAAGGAGATGGCCGAGATGGTCGAGGAGAAGTTCGGCTACCACTTCACCCAGACGGGGATGAAGCAGTTCAGACAGAGGCACGGCATCAAGTCAGGCGTCACTGGATGGTATCAAAAAGGACACGCACCCGGAACCAAGGGCAAGACACTCGAGGAGATCTGCAAAAACGACCCGGAGAAGCTGGCGAGAGTCAGGGCGACGCAGTTCAAGAAGGGCGACAGACCGGTGAACGAGATGCCAGTCGGGACGATCGTGGTCAGCTCTGACGGCTACAAGCTGAGGAAGAAGCAGATGGAGGGGACCATCTGGGAGAGGTGGGAGTTCTTACACCGAGCAGTCTGGGAAGAACACAACGGCCCGATCCCTGAGGGCATGATGATCACCTTCAAGGACAGCAACAAGCTGAACTGCGACATCGACAACCTGATGATGATCACAAAAGGCGAGAACAGCGCCTTGACAAGATACGGCTACCGGTTCGAGGATCCGGATCTGACGGAAGCAGGTCTGGCAGTGGTAAGACTAAAGCAGGCGGCAGCCAAGAAGAGGAGGAAAACGACAAAATGAGGGTATATCTAAGCGGCCCGATCACGGGCGTGGAGAACTATCGCGACAACTTCAGAAACGCAGCGGAGCGACTACGAGCTGATGGCATCATGGACATCATCAACCCGGCGGAGCTCTGCGAGGTGCTCCCACTGGAGTCAACAACCTGGGAGGAGTATCTGAGCATAGACCTGCATCTGATCGACCTGGCCCAGTGCCTTGTGCTTCTTCCGGGATGGAGGGAGTCAAAAGGAGCCCAGCGTGAATATGGTTACGCGCTGGCGAAGGATCTGATGATCTGGGAGATGGACGAGTAGGAGGTGGGCCACGATGACGGACAAAGTGTACGAGTTTTTGAACGGGCCGAAGTTCACGGCTGAGCAAATACAAGCGAAAAAGAGAAAAAGGACGGAGAGGCTCCTAGCGATGGTTCCCGGGGCTATCCGTTACGACACGCCACGAGTCCAGTCATCTCCGAGTGACCGCATGAGCGAGATCATGGGAGAGGTCGACGAGCTTGATCAGGAGATCGAAGACCTCAGAGAGCTGCTTCGGCTAAGGAGGCAGGAAGTCGCAGATCTGTCCAGGAGGGAGCTGGACGAGCAGGCCTGCAGGGTGATCATCCTGAGATATATCGACGGCCTGCAGTGGCGGGATGTGGCTGCTGCCGTTCACAGAGGTCAGAGCACCGTCTTCGCAGATCATAAAAGAGCGTGCGAGATTTTTGACGGCCTGCTGTAAGCAAAATGTGGTATTTATCCACAGAATTATCCACAAAATGTTGACAATAGAGTCGCGTTATCGTAAAATTATAGCGTGGACAAGTATGAAAAGCGAGCGAGGGACATCCACCCAGGGCTCGCTTTTTGCATATCCTCCTGGCGCGCGGGCTCCGGGCGTCTTCTCTGGAGCCCATTTTTGAAAGATGGGAAGGAGGTGATCGCGTGGCCAGAAAGACAAAGTACGAGGCGTGGTTGACAGACGACGGCCTGCTTCGCATTGAAGGCTGGGCGCGTGATGGCCTGACAGAGGAGCAGATTGCTCACAACATGGGGATCTGCAGAGACACGCTTCACGAATGGAAGAAAAAATACCCGTCAATTGCCGACGCCTTAAAAAATAGCAAGGAAGTCGTGGATCGCATCGTCGAGAACGCACTCTTCAAGAAGGCCTGCGGCTACACCGTGCAGGTGAAGAAGCCGATCAAGGTCCGGAAGGTTGAGTACAACGACGAGACGGGCAAAAAGATCCGCGAGTATGAAGAGATCGTTGAAACAGTCGAAGAGGTCCACGTTCCGGCCGACACGACTGCGCAGATCTTCTGGCTGAAGAACCGGAAGCCGGAAGCATGGCGCGACAAGGTTCTCTACACTGACGAGAGTGAGCTGGAGAAGCTCGACGAGCTGATCGGCTCCATCGACAAGCTGGCGACGAAGAAATGAGCGAGAGCTTGAACTTCTCGGAGATGCAGCTCGACTACTGGAGGAACGCTTCGCGACGGTGGAATATTAAGACCGGAGCGACCGGATCGGGCAAGACTTTCCTCGACTTTTACATGCTGCCGAAAAGGATCCGCGCCTGCACGGGCGCCGGCCTGATCACCCTGATCGGCAACACACGCGGAACGCTCTCCCGCAACATCCTCGACCCTCTCCGCGGTATCTACGGCGAGAGAATGGTCGGCATGATAAGGAGCGACAACACGGCCGACCTTTTTGGCAAGAAGGTCTACTGCCTGGGAGCTGACAAGATCAACCAGGTGGCCAAGATCCAGGGCGCGACGATCGAGTACGCATACGGCGACGAGATCACAACCTGGAGCCAGGAAGTCTTCGAGATGTTAAAGTCTCGACTTCGATGTCCGAACAGCTGCTTCGACGGAACGTGCAACCCGGCAGACCCGGAGCACTGGATGAAGAAGTTCCTGGACTCGGACGCTGACGTCTATCTGCAGGAGTACACGATCTACGACAACCCCTTCCTCCCTAAGGGCTTCGTGGACGAGCTCTGCAAGGAGTACGCAGGGACGGTCTACTACGACCGCTACATCCTCGGCCAGTGGGCCAGAGCTGAGGGCCTGGTCTTCAGGTTCTTCGCAGACAACGAGGAGCCGTACCTCTTCGACGATGCCGAGCTCTACGATGAGAACGGCAAGCTGAAGCAGAAGTTCAGCAAGATCGTCATGGGCGTCGACTTCGGAGGCAACGGATCGCAGACGACCTTCGCCCTCTGGGGCTACATCGGAAACTATCACGAGTTCAGGATCCTCGAAGAGGGAGGCCTGCCACTCACTGAAGACATAAATGCGCAGGACATCTGCAACGCCTGGCTGGCGTTTTACAAGCTGGTGCTGAAGAAGTACGGAAGGGTCGACTGGATCTTCCCGGACTCGGCCAGCACGACCATGATCAACTCACTCCGCTCGACTGCTGCCGCGAACGGACTGCCGAAGGGCAACATCGCCGGGTGCAGGAAGAACGAAGTGAAGGATCGCCCGCTGACGATCTCCAGGCTGTTCAACTCGGGCCGCCTGAAAGTCAACCGCCGCTGCGAGAATACACGCAAGGCGCTCAGATCGCTCGTGTGGGATCCAAAAGAACCGGACAGACCGGAGGACAAGAACATCGGCAACATCAACGACTGGTATGATGCGAACTGCTACTGCTTCCTGGACTTCGTCGAGTATATTGATTTAGCAAATTAAGGAGGGCCCGATCGAATGGATGACAGACAGAAGGTCACAGCGGCCATCGAAAAACTCAAACAGCTGGGCTTCACCTATAACCAGAACGCCCAGAACATCATCGAGGAGTGCGACCAGTGGTACACCAACGAGGAGAGCGACTTCCACACACGGAAGAACCTCAACGACCAGGAGGTGAAGCTGGAGAAGCTCAACTTCGCGAAGAGATGCTGCGCAGATGACGCGAACCTCTGCGAGATCATCGAGATCAATGCAGGCGAGAGCGAGAACAAGTTCGACGGCGTTCAGGAGATCCTGGACGAGAACCGCTTCGGCGTTATGTACCGCAAGCAGCTCGAACGACTTGCAGCATCTGGCACGGTGGGCGCCTACATAAGACTGGACAACGCCACACTGCTCGACAATGGCAGCGTGACGGGCGGAGACATCCGCATCAACTACATCAACGCAGCCGGCATCGTACCGTTGACCGTCGAGAACGACGAGATCATCGAGTGCGCCTTCGTCGGCTCTGACCTTGTAAGAGGCAAGAACGAACAGACCCTTGTGGTCTTCCAGCGTGACGAGAAGGGACTGTACACAGCGGAGACCTTCGTCTTCGACGAGAACAACCGCGAGATCGCAGACCGCCACATCACTCTCCAGCTCGGAGACGTCAAGCCGTTCTCGATCATGAGGACTGCAGAAGTCAACAACCTGGACGACATGGAAGGCTACGGCCTGCCGAAGTTATACAACGCCATCCCGGCGCTGAAGATCGTCGACTTGTGCTGGAATATCCTGAACGGAGACCTCAGCAAAGGAGACAAGCTCCTGCTGATCAATGAGCTGCTGGCCACCATCAAGAAGGACGACGAGGGCAAGCCTCAGATGACAGCGGAGCAGAAGAAGCTCTTCATCCTCCTGGGCGAGAAGCTCCCGGATCAGAAGAGCCTCATCCAGGAATACAACCCGGAGATCCGCACCGGACAGATCAAGGAAGCCATGGAGCTCGCGCTCTCACTGCTCTCCATGATGTTCGGCTACGGCACGAAGAAATACACGTTCGAGAACGCTCAGATCCAGACGGCGACCCAGTACATCGGGGAGCGCCAGGACGAGATGCAGGAGCTCAACAAGCAGAGGCAGGAAGCCATCGACTACATCGAAGGACTGGTCGAGGCGATCATCTGGTTCTCGAACACCTTCCAGGGAACCGCCTGGGAGCTTGACGAGGAGATCTGCGTCGAGTTCGATGACAGCTACATCGAAGACAAGAACAGCAAGCTGGAGCGCATGAGAGCGGACGCTCTCTCCTTCCCTGAGGTGAAGGAGTTCACGATCCAGTACGTCATGGAGGTCCTCAACTGCGAACGCGAGGAGGCGATCAGCTACATCAACGGCGAAGATCCTGATGCAGATGATGAACCGGAGGACTAAAACATGGCATTGACGGATGAACAGATCGAGAAGCTGGCGGACAAGTACCTCGTCGGCCTATATCAGAACATGGAGAAGGACGTGCTGCAGGATATAGCCCGCAGAGTCCGCAAGACCGGAAGACTGACAGAGACCGCTGAGATCATGGCCCGCAACATGCACGAGCAGGGCTTCTCCACTGCTCAGATCTACGCCGAGGTCATGAGGATCCTGCAGGCGGATCCGGCATACATCAAAGAAGTGGCCGAGAACACGAAGGCATACAAAGCCGAGGTCACTGAGATCATCAAAGCAACCACAGCCGAAGCGAAGGCAGCAGGCAACAAGCTCGTCGCTGACGCCGGCATGATGGCATACAACAACGACTTGAGCATGTGGGAGCTCGCGGGGCAAGACCTCAGCAAGCCCTCAGGCATGTCGCAGATCATCAACTCCTTCCAGAAGGATCTGAACGGACAGCTCAAGAACCTCACCCGGACGACGGGCTTCAAGAACACAGCCCTCGGCACCACCGGAGTCAAGCAGGCCTACCAGAGAGCACTCGACACGGCGCTCCTGGAAGTGGCCACCGGCTCCTTCTCCTTCGACGAGGCCTGCAACAAGGTCGTGAGGGAGATGGCCCACTCCGGGCTCCGCTCGATTGACTACGCGAGCGGCAGGAGCTACCAGCTCGACACCTCCGCGCGGATGTGCGTGAGGACATCCATGAACCAGATGGCCGGAAGGATCACAGAGGCCAACTGCAAAGAGTCCGGAGTCGATCTCGTGATCGTCTCACAGCACGAAGGAGCTCGTGAAGAGCACGCCGACGTTGAGAACCAGGTCTTCTCGATGTCAGGCAAGTCGGACAAGTACCCAGCCTTCGATGACCCGCTGCCATGTGACGGCGGAGAGGGCGCCGGCTACGGAGACCCGGCTGGCATCTGCGGAGTCAACTGCAGGCATACGTTCTATCCGTTCTGGGAAGGGATCAGCGAGATCCCGGAGCCCCTTCCTGAGTATGAGCCCGTGGAAGTCGACGGCAAGACGTACGACTACTACAAGGCCACGCAGGAGCAGAGAGCGATGGAGCGAGAGATCAGGGCCCTCAAGCGTGAAGAGTATGTGGCGACCGCTGAGGATCGCCAGGAAGTAGATCGCAAGATCAGAGCAAAAACGTCGGAGTATCACCGCTTCAGCAACGAAGTCGGGATCCGACCAAAAGATAATAGGCTTCGGGTCGTTGCTTAGTCCGACGATCCGGGGCTTATATCGCAGGGTGGCGCAGTCCGGAAGCGCGCCTGGTTCCTTTCCAGGAGGTCGCGGGTTCAACTCCCGCCCCTGCTATTTCCCACCGGAGAAAGTCCGGTTAATAAATCATTTTAGGAGGAATGAAACAATGAAGAACATCGAAACTATCTTGAAGGAAGCAGGCCTTGAAGTGACTGCTGAACAGCTGGCAGCAATCGACAAAGAGGTCAAGGAGAACTACAAGACCGCCGTGGACTACGACAAGCAGAAGGACAAGCTCGCAGCGGCCGAGGACAAGGTCAAGACCCTCACAGAGAGCCTGGACAAGTTCAAGGACGTGGATGCGGACAAGCTCAACAGCGAGATCGCAGACCTCAAGAAGCAACTGGAAGAGAAGGACAAGAGCTACAACGCGCAGCTCGCGGATCGCGACTTCGACGACATCGTCAAGGACGCCATCGCAGCGGCCCATGGTAAGAACGCCAAGGCCATCAAAGCACTGCTCGATGTGGACACTCTCAAGGCTTCCAAGAACCAGAAGGCCGATGTCGAGAAGGCGATCAAGGCCCTCACAGAGGCGGAGGACAGCAAGATGCTCTTCGGCGAAGACCAGCCGGCACCGGTCGGCAAGATCGGAGCCATCGGAAAAGTGACTGGAGGCACAAGTGGCGACAGCTTCCTCGACTCGATCAGGGCAGCCGCAGGCCTCCCCGTAAACCAGAATAACAACGGAGGAAATAACAATGGCTAATAGCATCGCATTATTCAAGCAGTACATCGCAGGCGTTCTCGATGAAGTATATAAGAACGCATCACTCACAGCAGTCCTTGACGGCGCGAACGATCTCGTGCAGCAGGGCGCAAACGCAAACGAGCTCCTCATCCCTAAGATGACAATGGACGGCCTCGGAGACTACTCCAAGAGCGCCGGCTATGTAAACGGAGACGTAACTCTTGAGATGGAGACAGTGAAGTGCAACTTCGACAGAGGCCGCATGTTCACAGTCGACAGCATGGACAACATCGAGACCGCAGGCGTGGCCTTCGGAAGACTCGCTGGCGAGTTCATCCGCACAAAGGTAGTACCTGAGCTCGACGCTTTCCGCTTCGCAGCTTACGCTGGACTTTCCGGCATCAGCACAACTTCTGCAGCAGCTCTTTCAACTGGTGCAGATGTCATCGCAGCCATCGCAGCAGCAGCTGACGGCATGGACAACGATGAGGTTCCTGCTTCTGAGCGTTACCTCTTCATCACTCCTGCACTCTTAGGCCTTGTCAGAGATCTCGACACTACTAAGAGCAAGGAAGTCCTCGCACAGTTCGCTGGTGTAGTTAAGGTTCCTCAGAGCCGCTTCTACACAGCCATCGACCAGCTCGACGGAACTACTTCCGGAGAAGAGGCTGGCGGCTATGCTAAGGCTACGGGCGCAAAGGACATCAACTTCATGATCGTCCACAAGCCTGCTGTCATCCAGTTCGAGAAGCACGTCGTTCCTAAGATCGTGACACCTGAGCAGAACCAGAGCGCTGACGCTTGGAAGTTCGGCTACAGAAACGTGTCCATCGCTGACGGTTATGAGAACAAGGTGAAGGGCATCTACCTCCACAAGAAGAACTCCTAACCAGTAAAGACAAGGAGGGATTGACTTATGCAGATGAAATTCTCAGGGGGCTGGACCCTCGACGATCTCAACGATCACGTAACTATTGCAAAGGACACAGAGCTCGCTGATGCTCACAAGCGCCCCTTCTTAGGCGTGACTGCATCTGCAGCATCTAAGACCTTGACCCTCGGCCTCGACGATGGTGACATGATGATCCTCGTCAACGAAGGCGGCACCAACGCGTTCACAGTCAAGAACGTAGAAGGAGACACCGGCACAAGCCTCGCAGCTGGAGCCGCTGCTCTCGTTATCGCTTCCAAGACTGCCGACGCGACAGTAGTGAAGGTCATCTTCACACCTGGAACATAAGGAGGTAGCCTATGAGAACAGTAGGATGGATTGATCCTGCTGCCGAGGTTAAAGCCAACGATCTGGAGCAGGCCGAAGAGCCTGCTCCGGTTTTAGTTGAAGAGCCTGAGGCAGTGGAAGAAGCAGAGGAAGAGAAAAAGCCCGCCAAGAAGGCGGCAGCAAAGAAAAAGTGACAAGGAGGGAGCGCTAATATGGCCGCACTTGTATCGTGGGAGTATTACAGCTCCCTTTATTCAGTTATTACAGAGTCACAGTTCGCGACAGCAGAAGCTCTGGCAGAGAAGGAAGTCATCAAGGTCGTGGGCCTCATCCACTGGGGTGAGCTCAATCTTGACCATCTTGAGGACGAGTACTACTGCGATCAGCTGAAGGACTGCATCTGCAAGGTGATCAACTACCAGGCAGAAGCTCCGAAGGCGCAGGGCCGCGGAGTCGCTTCAGTATCGAACGACGGCTACTCTGAGAGCTATGTGCTGCAGACGCAGTCACAAGCTGACGAGGAGCTGGGGAAGAACATCCGCGCCTGGCTGTCCGGGACCGGACTCGTGAGGGCGTACTGATGGGATTATTCAATGATACAGTAACAATTTATCAGAAGCAGGCGAACGGGACGACGCTGCGCACTGTAGTCAAGGGCGTGCAGTGGTCAGACGTTACGGACAAGAGCATGATGACCGGAAGGTTGACACTCTCCAAGAGTGCGAACATCACCTTCCCGGAGGAAGTGCTCCACCTGGTCGACTTTTCGCGATATACGGAAGAGGACGCCATCTTCTTCGGTGAGCTCACTGATGAAGTGACCACCGTGAGAGGCTCAAGGCTCTCCGATCTTCTCCAGGCGCATCCGAAGAGCGGCATCATCCGGAGCGTCAACGACAACTCGAACCGCGACCTGCTCAAGAATGTCAAGGTGGTGGTGTACTGATGCCTAACATGTTCACATTGAAAAGTGTCGAAGTGGATCCGGACAAGATCATGCAGTCCAGAGGGCTGTCTGCGAACGGTGAGGTCCAGCGCTTCATCGACAGCGAGGTCCTTCGCTACTGCGAGCCGTACGTTCCGTTCGATCAGGGCACACTGATCCAGAGCGGCATCATCAACACGGTGGTCGGATCCGGTGAGGTAAAGTACAGAACACCATACGCGCGCCGCTGGTATTACATGCCGGCGAACTTCCAGGAAGCGCCACGGCGTGGCAATTACTGGTTCGAGCGTGCGATCAAGCAAGAAGGCGGCAAGGACAAGATCCTTGACGGCGCGAGAAAACTCGCAGGAGCAAAGTCATGACAATATCTGCAGCAGTCGCTTCCTGGCTCTCGTTCTACGAAGCGATGGAAGTAGACACCAACCACATCACGGACGGCTCCGACCAGTTCGGACTGTTCAAGTCGCCAACCAGGACGACGAAGGAGTACAACAACGGAAGCTATGAGATCACAGAGTTCTATCAGTTCTACGCTCGCCAGGCGTCAGTCAGCGAGGAGGACAGAAAAGACTCGGACGCATGGCTCGAGGATCTGGCCTACTGGGCCGACGACTTCCCGTTCGAGTACGCCTACCCGGCACTGGACGGCAATCGAAAAATCAACAAGATCGAACTGACGGGCATCCCGTACCCGATGGAGGCAAGCTCCTCCGATACCTTGTACCAGATGTCCCTGGCGATCACTTATACACGAGAAAGAGAGGTATAAACACATGTCAGATTTAACAAGACTCAAAAAGCACAAGACCATCCCCTTCATCAACACGGGGACAAGTTCTTCACCGGTGTGGGCTCGTATCGGCAAGTCTACAATCTTCGACCTCACTCTCAACGCCAACGTTGTGACCAGTGACTTCATCGAGGACGAGATGCCGACTGACGACATCACCTACTACAAGCCTACACTCCCTCAGGAGCTGCAGACAAACGCAGGCGACGACGCCTTCGATTATGTCTACGGCAAGTTCTACGATCTTCCTACTGGTGAGGAAGTAAAAGAGGACGTTCTCATCGTCTTCGCTGGATCCGCTTCACCTTATAAGGCATGGAGATCTACTGCGACTATGGTCCTCAAAGACCTCAACACAGTCGACGAGAAGATCCTCTTCGACCTTAACTTCGGCGGAACTATCACCAAGGGAACTGCAACCGTGACCGATGGCGTGCCTTCGTTCACACCTACAACCTAAAAACCAAGCAAAAAGAAGGAGAACACAATGATCTACACAGTTATTTTACACAACCACAGCTATGATCTGCCGGCGAAGACGCTCGCGATCACAGAGAAGCTCGACAACGCTGCAGGCGTTGACCAGATGGCCGGACTCTCCACTCGTGAGAAGTACAAGGTCGTCCTGGACTGCGTCGTTGACGTGCTCGGCGCGGAGAACGTGAAGGAAGCGATCGGATCCTGCAAGGTGGAAGACGTTGATCTCAACGACATCACCCTCACCTTCAGGAAGATCGTGGACGCATACAACAAACCGCTCCAGGAGTACAGCATGAACGCGAACAGAGCAGACCTTGAGAGCTTGCCTCTCGACCAGATCACGGCTCTGGCCGAGGCGGCCAAGTCAGTGAGCGCTATGCAGGCAGCGGCTCCGGTTAAAAAATGATTGACTTAACGAAGAAGGCCCTGCCGAACACCATCACAGTGGACGGCAGGGCTTATTCAATATACACGGACTTCCGTGTGTGGATGCAGTTCGAGATCTCTCTAAGAGAACGCCGTGGCGATCTCATCCCGGTCAGTTATTTATTCAAGAATGAAGCGCCGAGCCGGTGCGACGTGCGTGATCTGCTTGCCTTCGCAAGACCGGAGCACGTTCTTCCGAGACCAGTGCGAGGCACGAGCTCGGAGGTCATCCTGCTCGACTTCAAGATAGACAGCGACCTGATCTACGCCGCGTTCTTGCAGCAGTACGGCGTGGACTTGATCGACGTGCCGGAGCTTCACTGGCACAAGTTCCTCGCGATGCTCAACGGCCTGAGAGGCACGAAGCTCGACGAGGTCATGGGGTACAGATGCTACCAGAAGCAGACAGACAAAGACATCGACCCGTATGAAGAAATGAGGGAGGCGTGGGCCATCGAGCGACCGCTTTCCGAAGAAGAGGAGGCTGAGCTTGATGCTTTCAATGCCGCCTTCTCATAAAAATGACAAGGAGGTGAGGGCTAAGGGCTGACGGTTCTCTATTATTTGACACAAAACTCGACACCAGCGGGCTATCGACCGGACTCTCCGGCATCGGATCCGTCGCGAAGGCAGGCCTCGGCGTAGCTGCGGCAGGCTTCGCAGCCGTTACGACGGCAGCAGTCGCCACGACGAAGGCGATCTCTGACGGCGTGACCCAGACGGCAGCCTATGGTGACAATATCGACAAAATGTCCCAGAAGATGGGCCTCTCCACTGACGCATATCAGGAGTGGGACTTCATCATGCAGCACTGCGGCACCTCGATCGAGGCGCTGAAGCCTTCCATGAAGACACTGGCCAACGCGGCCCAGGACGGCAAGGAAGAGTTCGAGAAGTTGGGGATCTCCCAGGAACAGCTCGCAACTCTCTCCCAGGAGGATCTGTTCGCTCTGACGATCACGAGACTCCAGGACATGGAGGAAGGCACCGAGCGGACGGCCATCGCGTCGGCACTCCTCGGAAAAGGTGCGACAGAACTGGGCGCACTATTAAATACAAGCGCAGAAGACACGGAGGCGATGCGCCAGCAGGTTCATGACCTGGGCGGCGTTATGTCGGAGGACGCGGTCAAGGCGGCCGCTGCTTTCCAGGACAGCCTTCAGAACATGCAGACGGCCTTCGCCGGACTGAAGAGAGGACTCTCTGCAGAGCTCCTTCCGGCAGTCACCAAGGCGATGGACGGACTCACGCTTCTGTTCTCAGGTAACAAAGAAGAAGGCCTAAAGAAGATCAGCGAAGGCGTGGATGAGCTCAGTCAGAAGCTCATGGATCTCTTGCCTGACATCGTAGAGGTCGGCGGCGAGATCATCATGAGCCTGGCGGACGCTATCATCGAGAACCTTCCGAAGCTGATCGACACGGGCATGAAGATCGTCAACAAATTGATTGACGGATTGATCAAGGCACTCCCGCAGCTACTCCAGGCAGCGATGCAGATCCTCCAGGGTCTGACCGATGCGGTGATCCAGAACCTGCCGCTCCTCGTTGAGTGTGCGCTTCAGATGATCGTGGCACTGGCTGAAGGACTGGCCCAGGCTCTTCCGGAGCTCATCCCGGCCATCATCGACGTGGTGCTTCAGATCGTGGACACCTTGATCGACAACCTTCCGCTACTGATCCAGGCAGCCATCACGCTGTTCCTCGGACTTGTGACTGGACTCATCCAGGCGATCCCTCAGATCATCGACAAGCTCCCGGAACTGATCAGCAGCATCATCGACGCGTTGATCCAGAGCATCCCGCTCATCATCGAGTGCGGCATCAAGCTCTTCGTGGCACTGATCCAGAACCTGCCGCAGATCATCGTGGCCATCGTGAAGGCAGCGCCTCAGATCGTCAACGCACTCATCCAGGGCTTCATGGATCTCAAGGAGATGTTCGCCGAGAGCGGCGGGAAGCTCATGGACAAGCTCAAAGAGGGCATCATGAACATGCTCTCGAACCTTGTGGCAGCAGGCCAGGCAGTCATCAACGCCGTGCTCACTGCCATCGTGAACTTCGTGCAGTCGTTCCTGGCAGCTGGTCAGAAACTGCTCGAAAATGTGAAGCAGGGCATCATGAACATGCTCAGCGCGGTGGTCGGTGCAGGCCAGGCAGTCATCCAGGCAGTGCTCAACGCGATCTTAAACTTCGTGCAGAGCTTCCTGAGCGCAGGCCAGAAGCTGATGGACAACATCAAGCAGGGCATCAACAACATGCTCAGCGCGGTGGTCGGTGCAGCCAAGGCGGTCATCAGCGCAGCCATCGACGGCATCAAGAGCTTCTTCGAGAGCATCAAGCAGGTCGGCGGCAACCTCATGACAAAGCTCAAGGACGGCATCAGCGGGATGCTCTCCAGCGTAGTCGACACGGCCAAGAGTATCGGCAAGAACATCGTCGACGGCATCTGGAACGGTATCTCTGCAGGATGGGACTGGCTGAAGGAAAAGGTCGGCGGACTTGCGAAGAGCCTCTTCGACTCTGCGAAGTCAGCGCTCGGCATCGAGTCGCCTTCTAAGAAGTTCCGCTACCTCGGCGAGATGTGCGTGGCCGGCTTCGATCAGGGAGCTGAGGAGCTCATGGACGGCAGTGCCTTCGGCGCGGCAGTCAACAACTCCTTCGCAACCGTAGCGGCCAACACTGGAAGCCTGAACGGCGGCATCTCAAGAGGCCAGACCTTCAACTTCTACGACACACAGACCAGCCCGGATGCTATCCGGAGAAAAGTCCAGAACACGATGACGTTCGGACTCGCAGGAGGTATCTGATTATGGCAAATTTAGTACTCATCAGGGTCATCCGCTCCGACGGCAAGCAGTACACCATCGGAGCGGGAGAGTGGAAGATCCCGTCGGATGGCCTAAAAGGCATAGACTTCCCATCGTTCTCGCTGTTTAGTGAGAAGAACGCCATCGGAGACGGCGCGCTTCTATCCGGCAAGCGAGTCAACGACAGAGACGTCCAGGTGACGGCCAGATCGGTCAACCCGAAGAACAACCTGGCCAACCGGACGGAGGCGATCAGCTTCTTCAACCCGAAGTACAGCTTCAAGCTGTACGTCACCTACCTGGGCGTGACCAGATGGCTCGACGCTGAGCTCCAGGGCTTCAGCTGTCCATCTGAGAACATATACAGACCGATGCAGATGACTGTCAAGTTCTACTGCAAGGACGGCTTCATGAAGAGCGTGGACGACTTCGGTCAGGACATCGCGAGCATCGAGCCGGGCTTCGGCTTCCCTTATATCGAGACGCACCTGGACGAAGATCCGGTCATCCCGGCCTACGCCGATCTGTACGCCTTCAACCAGGAGGTCACGATCGACAACGACGGCGACACGATGACATACCCGAGGGTGACGATCAGCTTCAACGGCGAGACAGTCAACCCGAAGATCTACAAGGACGACTACTTCGTCCGGATCCTCGACACCTTCGACGAAGGCGATGTCGTGGAGATCGACTTCGAGAACTGCACGATCAAGAAGAACGGCCAGAACTGGATCCACTACATCGACAGAGCCAGCACCTTCACGGACATGGGCCTGGGTATCGGCTCCAGCACCTTCGGCTTCGAGGCGGACGACGGCGACAGTCACATGCACGTCTTCCTATACTTCAACAAGCTCTTCCTGGGCTTATAAGGAGGTGGCGCCGTGAATTTAGCTTTTATGGATGCCAGCTTCGGCATCATCAAGTACATCAAGTACATCAACTTGCAGTGGACTCGCAGATATTACGAGCCGGGTGAGTTCTCCGTGCAGCTCCCGGCCAGCGAGTACGTCAGCGACGCGGTGTACTTATACACAAAAGACCGGCCAGAGGTCGGCATCATACAGAAAAGAGAGTACGCCGACGGCTACGATGGCGAGGTCATGCAGCTGAGCGGCTTCTTTTACGAGTACAAGCTCAACGACAAGATCACCTTCCCGCGCTTCGAGCACTCTGGCAACATCGAGGACCTGGCGCGGCTGATCGTGAGCACCTACAAGGCGGACATCCCTCTGCTGCAGCTGGGAGATGCGAACAGCCCACGACTGGGGACGACCATCACCAAGCAGAGCACGGGCAAGGGACTCGCCACTGTACTCTATGAGATGTTAAAGACGCAGGAGCTCTCGCTCCGGTGTGTTTATAACTACCAGGCCAACACCATGAGCTTCGTGGTGTGGCAGGGCAAGGACAGAACGCAGGACCAGTCCACGAACAGCTTCGTGACCTTCTCCGAGTCCTTCAGGAACCTCCAGAACGAGGTCATCACGATCGACAGCTCGAACTTCAAGAACTACGCCGTCGTGATCGGGAACGGACAGTACGAGGAAGGCAACCAGATCGAGGTAGACGTGGATCTGAGAGCTGACTCTTCTGTCTACAAGCAGATCCTCTACGTCGACCAGACCGGCACGATCCTCGACCTGACCAAGCAGACGCGGGCAGAGTACGAGGCGCAGCTGGCGCAGGCTGGCTATGAGGCTCTGATGAACTACAAGGACATCACAAACGTGAAGTTCGACACCATCGACCGCGGCCTGACGTACCGCGTCGACTATGACCTCGGAGACAAGTGCGACATTGTCCTGGACTCGATCGCGGAAGCCTACACGGTGAGGATCACCGAAGTGGCCGAAGTGTTCAAGGAAGGGCAGCACAAAATCACGCTGCAGTTCGGCGACAAGGTGCCGACTGTCTACACTAAAGCAAGGAGATGATGAACATGCACAAATTGAACGCTTTCCCATTTACTTCAAAGCTATCCTATGACGAGCATGGCTGGCCACAGCTCGACAGAGCCGTCACTTCGGAAGTGCTTCGTCAGATCTACAAGCGCTACTTCACGAACGGCGTCTTCGGCATCTCAGACTCGACCTGCTTCCAGGTATCGGTCGCAACCGGAGGGGCTGGCGTAAGCATCGCACCCGGCGCGTGCCAGATCCAGGGCGCGACCGGTTACGAAGAGAACGCAGTGACGCTTGAGATCACGCCGAACAGCTCAAACCTTCCAAGGATAGACACAGTCGTGGCAAGACTCAACGACAACAGTGACTACCGCAGCATCTACTTCGACATCCTCGAAGGCACGCCTGCAGTCACACCAACAGCTCCGGCTCTTACGCAGAGCGACTCCATCTGGGAGCTCGGCCTCTGCAATATAGCAAGAGCGGCAAACAGCTCCGTGATCACAAACAGCAACATCACGGACACAAGAGCAGACTCGTCCCGCTGCGGCTATGTGACAGCCATCCAGCAGCTCGACACGGCGAGCCTCTACCAGCAGTTCCAGGCGTACATCCAGGAAGTCCAGGACGCCCTCGATGCTGCAGATGCAACCTACAACGAAACAGCGCAGAACTACCTCACCACACTGGAGACAACCGGCGACGCTCAGCTTGCAGCGATCACTGAGGCCTTCAACGCGTACGCGGCAGTGACAGAGGAAGAGTTCAACAACTGGTTCGCCTCGATCCGTGACATCCTCGACGAGGACGTCGCAGGCCACCTGCAGAACGAGATCGACGAACACGAAGACCGTCTGGCCCTCCTGGAGCAGATGGTGATCCAGAACCAGATCTCCGCACCGATTGACCTCAACGAGGTGGAGGGTGGCGTGCCTATCCTCTTGACCGACGACCTCGGAGTGGCTCTTCTGGCGGACTGGAAATATAAATACGCATAAATGAAAAGGAGGAACGAAAACAATGTCATCTATTAGTATTCAGACCAAAAAGATCAACGAGCTCGATCAGGCGCTCGCGGTCGGATCCGACAACGATCTCCTGGTGCTCCGTCTCGCTGACGGAACCGGCACCAAGGCCATCACAGTCGGAGCACTCCGTGAGGCCATCGCCGGAGACATCTCTCAGCTTGAGACTGAGGACAAGGACTCCGTAGTTGAGGCCATCAACGAGCTCGTGGCAAGGATCGCAGAGGACGAGGAGAACCTTGAGCCGCTCAACTACGACGGCGCAGGCGCTCACAATGCGATCTACAGAGGCAAAAACCTCGGCACTGCCTTCACAGCAGCACAGTCCGCAGCCATCCGCGACGGATCCTTCAAGGATCTCTACATCGGCGACTACTGGACCATCGACGGCACAGTCTACCGCATCGCAGACTTCGACTACTTCCTGAGAGCCGGCGACACTGAGTGCACAACTCACCACGCGATCATCGTGCCGGACGTGAACATGGACACCCAGAAGATGAACGACTCCAACGTCACCACTGGCGCGTATGTGGGCTCCAAGATGTACACCACAAACATGGCCACAGCGAAGGCCAAGATCAAGGCAGACTTCGGCAGCGCTCACATCCTCGCACACCGCGAGTATTTAGCGAACGCAGTCAGCAACGGCAAGCAGAGCGCCGGCGCGTGGTATGACTCCGAGATCGAGCTCATGACTGAGTCCATGGTTTACGGTGCGCCTCACTTCGCCCCTGCATGCGACGGCTCAACCGTTCCTGCAAACTATACAGTGGCATGCAAGCAGCTCAACCTCTTCAGACATCGCCCTGATCTGATCAGCAACCGCCAGACCTACTGGCTCCGCGATGTTGTTTCGGCGGCTCTTTTCGCGTATGTCAACGGCAACGGCTATTGCAGCTCCAACCACGCCTCGGGCGCCTATGGCGTCCGCCCGGCTTTCCCTATCTATTGATCAATAATCGGGGCCCCTTGTGGGCCCCTGATAAGGAGATAGAGAAGCATGTCAGACATACCAAAGAGCGAGCGCTCAGAGTCGCGTCTTGAAGCTCAGCACAAGGCCTACAAGATCAGGAAGATGATCACGGCCGAGCTGATGGCCTCCTTCGCCTATTCTCAGAAGAAGCAGGAGAAGCACATCAAGGCGATGACTGAACACATCAAAAACGAAGAGGAGAGAAAAGCAACCGCGCAGAAGATCAGGGAGCTGGAGGAAGACTTCGACACCTGGTTCATCAGAAAAGAGCGCGACCGGATCCTCGACCTGGTGCAGGGCATCTCGTCACACCTTCGCGCAGCGAATACGATCTGGCCAACCTACAAGGCCGAGTTCGTAGAGAGGCGCCTGGAAATGGACAGAGCCCTGGAGTGCTGCAACATGCTCCAAGATGAGCTGCAGTACTTAGTGGAAGCACTACCGGCAGACGTCAACAAGTACACGGCCATCGTGCTGGAGCTCGATCAGGAGTTCAACCTGATCAAGGCGCTGAGACAGTCGGACAACCGCTTCCTGAAGCACTTAAAAGATAAATAACCCACTGCGGGCACCCTCTGTACAGCGGATTGTTTCGGCGGCTAATTTCGCGAATGTCAACAACAACGGCAATTGCAACTACAACAACGCCTCGAACGCCAATGGCGTCCGCCCGGATTTCACAGACGCACACCTTCGGGCAAGCTCCCGCGTGCGTAAATGGGAAAGGAGAGGCTGTCCCTTCCAGGGCGAGCCTGGATAAATACCGGCCACGACGGTCTGCAGTTACGACTTCGGATCTACGCGTGGTTCTTTTTTATGTAAACAATGAATGTATTTTATGATGCGAACGAGATCTACGACGCAGGCACCAAGGCCATCAAGAGCAGCCCCTTCAAGTATGGGACGCAGCTCTACGAGATGAACCACCTGCTGGAGACCGCCAAGATCCAGAAGGGCATGAAGGAGCGGTCCTTCAAGTTTGACAAGAGCCGCAAGCATGTCATCAAGGAACGCGGCAAGAAGCGCTTCATCACGAGCGACACGATGCGAGTGAAGAGCGTCAACCATCTCGTCTGCGACAATGTGCTGATGCCGGCCACTGACAAGTATCTGATCTACGACAACGGCGCCAGCCGAAAAGGCAAGGGCGTCTCGTTCCACCGTCAGCGGTTCGAGTATCATCTGCACCAGTACTACAACCGGCACAAGAGCAACGAGGGCTACATCCTCCTGATCGACTTCTCCGGCTATTATGCAAACATTCCGCACGACAAGTGCAAGGAGACGCTGATGGCCTTCCTGCAGAAGCATCTGACGGATGAAGACGAGCTTGCAACTGCCGAGTGGCTCCTTGCGGAGCTGTTCAAGACCTTCGAGGTCGATGTCTCACGCTTCTCCGATGAGGAGATCAAGAGCTTCTACCAGGGCAAGGTCGACCCTCTGCTCAATGAGGGCATAGATCCGAAGACGCTGCCAGGCTTCAAGATGCTGAAGAAGGGCGTCGACATCGGGAGCCAGCCGTCCCAGAACATCGGCATCGTCTACCCGTACCGGATCGACAACTATGTGAAGATCGTCAAGGGTGTGCATGGGTACGCCCGCTACACCGACGACTTCCACGCCATCCATGAGTCGAAGGAGTTCCTGGAAGAGCTGCTTCAGGGCATCAAACAGATCGCCGACGAGCACGGCCTGATCATCAACACAAAGAAGACCAGGATCGAGAGGCTCGACGGCTTCTACCGGCATCTGCAGATCGGCTACTCGCTGCAGAAGAACGGCAGGCTGATCCGGAAGATCAACCCGAAGGCAGTCACGAGAGAACGCCGGAAGCTCAAAGCGTACAAGCGCAAGTACGACAAGAAGGAGATGGCCTACGAGGACATCGAGAACGCCTTCAAGGGCTGGATGGGTAGCAACTACAAGCGCATGTCACGGAAGCAGATCACGAACTTGTTCGTGCTGTATTATGAACTTTTTGAAAGGAGACCACAATGGCAAAGAAAACATGGAAGATTACGCTGGCTGATGGTTCAGTCCTTGACAACCTCAAGCTGAACGGCAACAACTTCATCTCTGCGACAAGAGTGCAGGAGGAGGACTTCGCGGGCAGTAAGCTCGATCACGTTATCATCGAAGGCCCTGATGGAGAGTATGAAGAGCATGACAACATGGCCCTCGTACAGATCACGGAGGTCAATGCGGACTACTGGTTCGTGCTTCGTGAATATTCTGAGCAGGAGATCTGGATGGCGAAGGTCAACTCGAACATGGAGTACATCGCTATGATGGCGGACATTGATCTGGAGGAGGTATAAAACTATGGCAAAAACTACAACCGAACACAGCAAGAACTTCGAGAAAGTGAAGAACTACTACGACAGACGCCTCTGGGGCATCACTCGCGTGCGTAACGCAGTAACAAACCCGAAGTCGGGCCCCTGGATCACTGCCGAAGAGTTTGAAGAGATCACCGGCCAGCCTTATGAGCCGGCCGAAGAATAAGGAGGGCCCTGATCATGGAGACGATCATCTCTGGAGTTATTAGTGCGATAGCTGCGATCGTGGTCTGCGTCATAAACCAGACCACACAAGCGCGCAAGACTGAGGCTCTCATATCTTACAAACTGGACGAGCTGACGAAGCGCGTGGACAAGCACAACAATGTCATTGAGCGCACATACAAGCTCGAGGAGCTGACCGCCGTCCAGGAGGAACAGATCAAGGTGGCAAACCACCGCATAGAAGATTTAGAGAGAGCACAAAAATGAAGAAAAACAAGAGAAAAATCGAGACGTCGAAGATCCTCTTGCTTGTTTCGGACGTTATGGCGACGGCTGTCCTCATCGGGACGGTCGTCGCAGTGTTCGTCCTTCAGGACGCGACGCCTCTGGCCTATCTCATCCCCGCAGTGTTCGGCCTGGCGGCAACCAGCCACGGCTTCTACTACTGGAAGGCCAAGGCGGAGAACCTCAACAAGTGGGGACAAGGCGACAAGGTAAAAATGAAAGAAGAGGAGGACCCTACACAATGGACTGGTTGATCAATAACTGGTATTTAATCGTGGCAGCAGGCGCCGTCATCGGGGCCGCTGTCTTCGCTGTCCGTAAGTTCTTAGGACTTCCAACGGAGCAGCAGATCAGAAACTTCCAGGAGTGGCTCAAGTGGGCCGTGGCTGAAGCCGAGAAACAGCTCGGAAGCGGCACCGGACAGCTCAAGCTGCGCCTGGTCTATGACATGGCCGTGGAGAAGTTCCCCTGGATCACGAAGCTCGTGACCTTCGAGGAGTTCGCGATGTGGGTGGACGAGGCTCTCATCTGGCTGAACAAACAGCTGGAGAGCAACAAGGCGGTCATCAGCATGATCAAGGGAGGCGATGACAATGGCAACAGCAGCACAAGCAGCTAATTTTATAGCAACAATCGGGCCACTCGTTCAGAAGTACGCCAAGGGCAGCGGGTACAAGATCGCCAGCACGGTGATCGCGCAGGCCTGCTGCGAGAGTGCCTTCGGAACGTGTGCACTGTCCAAGTATCACAACTACTTCGGGATGAAATGCGGAAGCGCATGGAAGGGCCCGAGCGTCAATATGACGACCAAGGAGGAATACCAGGTCGGCACGTTGACGACGATCAAGGACAACTTCAGAGTGTACAACTCTATGGAGGAGGGCGTCGCCGGGTATTATGGCTTCATATCTGCGAGCAGATACGCCAACCTGAAGACGGCCACAACTCCGAGAGAGTACGCGGAAAGACTGAAGGCTGACGGCTATGCCACCAGCTCGACTTATGTCAACACGCTGATGAAGATCGTCGAGACTTACAACCTCGCAAAGTTCGACGACTTCAGCGCAGAGGCGCCAGTCTCTTCAGCTCCTTCCGTCAATACAAACAAGGGCCCGACCTTCAAAGTCGGCAACAACTACACCCTCGGCGTGGAGCTGAACGTCCGCAAGGGTCCCGGCACGAACTTCGCGAAGAAGAGCTGGAACCAACTGACAGTGGACGCAAAGAGACACGACAAGGACAGAGACGGCGCGCTGGATCCCGGCACGGTCGTCACTTGCCTGGAGGTCAAGAAAGTCGGCGCGAACATCTGGATCCGCTGTCCTTCCGGATGGCTCGCCGCTTACTTCAACGGCAAGATCTACATCGAATAATTAAATAAAATAATAGGCCCAGGAGCTCCTCGCTGCTCCTGGGCCTTTTCTCTTTTTTATCCTGCTACCCGATGCGCTCAGGATAAAAAAGAGAACATCAAAGCATAATAAAAAGGGTCTCGCCGTCCCATGTGGCTGACTGGATCACCTCCCTGGCGATCTCGTTCTTCTCTTCCATCGTGAAGTTGTCAAAGTTGGCCAACATCTCACAGATCAGGAGCCGCTTCTCCTGGGCGTTCCTGAGGGTCACGGCGTTCCTTCTTTTTTCCTGCAGAGCTTCCGCCTCTGCTCTTTTTAACGTGGCAAGCTCCACGTCCAGCTTCTCGATCTCGGCCACGATATACTTCGCGGCGGGCCCGTTCTTCGCTGATCCTAAGGATGCGACCAGTCGGTCGATCTTCTTCTCTGTCTCCTGGATCTTCTTTTTGTTTTTGTCGCCGGATCCGGTGGTCTGCTTCTCCTCTTTTATGTATCTTTTCACGACATCCGGGTCGTGCTCGATCTCCCGGAAGATCTCCAGCACCTTTTCGTCCAAGAGCTCCGCCTTGATCTGGCCCATGTCACAGTCGCCGGCTCTCTCCCTCCGCGGGCACTTGTACCAGGTCGAGACAGTTCCGTCGACCTTCTTTTTTCTGGCCAGACCCATGAGGCGGCCACACTTGCACCGGAGCACTCCCTTGAGCAGAGTGGTCTCGTGCTTCATTGTTTTGTCGATTTTTTTCCGGCCGAAGTGATCCTGCACCTGCAGCCATCGCTCCGCTGACATGGTCGGCTCGTGGTAGCCTATGGAGACACGCCACTCTTCAGGAGGTGCCTGGACGTGCTTCTTCTTCCGGTTCACTCTCTTCTCAGTGGTTCGACCGTACACCATGACACCGTGCTGACCGTCCCAGAGCTCCCGGGGGCTTCCCTCGTCCATGATGCAGCCGAGCTCCTGGAAGTAGTCGAAGATCTCCGGAGTGTCAGCAACGCAGAACGGGCTCCTGAGGATCTGATGGAGCTGGGTGGTGGATAGGAAGGCGCCACGCTGGGAGCGGATGCCCTGCTGCCGGCAGTACGTCTCCAAGGCCTGCAGGGAGAAGTCGTTCGTGAGGAGTATGTCAACCAGTCGCTCCTTCTCTTCGTGCTGTTCGTCGTTTTTGACGAGCGTCTTGTGCTTCTTCGCTCCCAGATCGACCTCTACGATGTCATAACCGAACGGAGCCATGCCGCCACACCAGAAGCCCCGGGCCGCGAGGTGGTTCATGCCGTCCCGGATCCTGATGGAGTCGTTCCCGATCTCGATGCCGGAGAAGATCACCGCGAGGTACATCATCGCCTCGCCGATCGGCGTGGTCGTGTCGATGCCGTCCTTCACGGTCACGAACTTGACCTCGTGCTCCTTCAGATAAGTGTAGAACGTGCAGAAGTCCATCATGTCGGAACAGACGCGGTCGATGCGGTAGATCACGACGCAGTCGATCAGGCCTGCGCCTACATCCTCGCGCAGTCTGTTCATGGCGGGGCGGTCGATGTCGCTCCGGACATAGCCGTCGTCCTCGTAAGGCGTGACAGTGGTCACATCATCGAAGACGCGGTCGATGTACTCCTGGCAGGCCGACAGCTGCATCTTGACGCTGTCAGACGTGTCGGTGAAGTATGACTTGCGTGTATATATCCCAAAATTCAAGGCAGAGTCCTCCCTTCTATATTGAGAACCCTGCACAAAAATGTTATAATGTGGCCGTGTAGAGCGCACTCGCAAGAGTGCAGTGTTCTCGCTTCATGTCCGTCGCTGTTCCCGCAGCGGCGGGCTTTTTTTTTATTCTTTTACGCGGAGAACCGCGCAGGCGGCCAGCTTCGTGTCATAGCTGGCCAAACGGTAGGCCTTCAAGATCTCCAGCTCCTTCGGAGTAACCTCCAGCAGGATGTCAGCGTTCTCAGGATCCACACCTTCGCCGCATAATCTCACGACCATGTCGCTCTGGCCGAGCAAGTACATCATGTCGACGTTGAAATAGTCGGCCAGTTTTTCATAAACTTCCAGGGACGTCTCTCCAGCGGGCCGGCGCACGCCTCTCTCATAGCCGGAGATCGTCTGCTTATTTACTCCAAGCAACTCGGCAAGATCTTCCTGGGTGACGCCCTTCTGATCGCGTAAAAACTTCAATCTTTCGCCAAAAGTCGCCATTTTGAGCACCTCCTTCCGCGTCGGTAAACTTTTTGCTTATTTCCCTATTGACAATTATAAGCGAATTGTTTACTATATACAAGTAAGCGTTTTGCTTACACGATAAAAACGGAAGGAGGACGAAGCAGTGACAAGCACTAAACTCGACGCGGCAGTGATCGGACAGAAGCTCCGCATCTTGCGAGGCGATCGCCTGCAGCAGGAAGTCGCGGACGCGGTGGGCGTGTCAAAGATGGCCATCTCATCCTATGAGAACGGAGACAGAGTCCCAAGGGACGAGATCAAGGTCAAACTGGCCCAGTACTTTGATGACACAGTCGAAAATATTTTTTTTACCGAGATGTAAGCGTTTTGCTTATATAGGCGCGGGAACGCCGGAAGGAGGAAGCGAGAACATGGAGAACAAACAACATATTTGTGATTTACTCACCGAGACACTGAGAGCTACACGAGACCAGTCAGATCTGAAGCTCATCCGCTACGAGGAAATAGGCCAAGATCACCAGCAGGTGGTTCTTGAATATGAGAACGGAGGCTTCCGTTCCGTGAACGTGTCACTTGACTCCGGGATCGCGATGGTCCGCGACATCCTGAGAGCTCTGCAGTGAGGAGGTGGCCAAGATGATGAAATGCGAGTTCGAGGCAAAGCTGAACGAGCTGGAGCCGATCCAGCGCACCGTGAGCGATGAAGACTACAAGCTGATCGAGTACGTCTACACCTTCCACCCTTCGATCAGCGAGACAGAAGGCAAGCGTCAGGTGGCGCTCCTCTATCACGAGTTCGGGATCCGGATCTTCAAGGACATGGAGGCAACCGCAACCCGCAACAGATCGCTGGAGGTCGAGATAGGCAGAGCACGGCACAAGCTCCAGGCACTTCTCGAGGAGGCAGATGACCTCCGGAAGGGAGTCGGCCTATGAGAACGTTCTGGACAGTATATCCGGATGATCCGGATCTGAAGCCTCAGCACTTCACCACGAAGCGCGAGGCGCAGGAGTGGGCGGACGGCCTCTGCTGCAGCTACTACATCGAGCACATTTAGGAGGTGGCCATGAAGAAGAGGGAGATCAAAGTGAAAATCACATACACCGAAGGCTACAAGGAGCGCTTCACAGCGGCCTGCGTAAAAGTGGCCAGGAAGAGGGTGAGCTCATGAGAAGAGAAGACCCGAAGACGCTCGTCAACAGCTTCCTGCTGGGGCTCGTGATCGCACTGATCGCGGCAGCAGTCCTCCGACCCTTATATGAAAAGGAGCAGGCCGAGAGGAAGAAGATCGCCGAGGAGTGGGTGCAGGAACAGATCAGAGCCGACAGAGCCTACAAGCTCGAAGTCGAAGCAGAGAAGGCCCGCTGGGAAGCGATCGAAGAAGAGGAGAGGCTCTCCGCTATCACAGAGAACGCGACAGAAGCCGCTGAGGTCATCTTCGACGACACCCGGATCCCGGACGACATCGAAGAGGCCGCCAGGAAGTGGGGCGAAATTTACGACATCGAGCCGGAGTTCCTGGAAGCCGTAGCCTGGGCCGAGAGCAGGTTCGATCCTGAAGCAGTCAACGGTGGCTGCGTCGGACTGATGCAGGTCTCACCTTACTGGCACCACGATCGGATGGAGCGCCTCGGAGTAGACGAGGATGGGCTCTACACCGTAGACGGGAGCATGGCCGTCGCGGCCGACTACTTCCGCGAACTTATGGACACCGGCAACGACACCTACTGGGTGCTTATGACATACAACGGCGACAGCAGAGCGCCGAGCTATCTGAAGTTAGAGGAGGGGCCGTCAGAGTACGCTCTGATCATATACGACCTGACCTTTGAACTTATAGAAACACACAAGGAAGGAGGAAGCGCGTCATGGCTGGAGTATTAAAACACGCACAGCGAAGTCGCAGGAGCTACAAGGACCATCAGATGATGGCCGGAAGTTTCGCCAGAACTTCAGCAGCTACCGCGACAGTGAAGCAGGCCAAGAAGACCCAGGGCATCCTGGAAGGCCTGAAGAACCTGGTCACACACAACACAGCGAACAAGTAGAAAAGGAGGAAGTGAGAACATGCAGATAGTTGTGACTTTTAACGACTTCGAGGAGATGGAAGCCTTCGCTCAGAAGGTCCTCGAAAAGAAGCAGCCACTCACAGCCAAAGAGCTGAACGAGTCGGCCAAGAAGACAGAGGCGATTATAAACGCCGCAGAAGCGAAAGAGGAGGCCGAGAAGAAGGCCAAAAAGGAAGAGGCGAAGAAGTCCTCACCTAAGACAGAAAAACCCGCAGAAGAGGCTCCTGCGCAGTCAGACGAGCCCGCTGAGGAGCTCCCCTTCAGTGAAGACAAGAAGGAAGCGCCTGCTGCCGACGTAGGAGAGACAGAAGTCAAGGTCCTGCTCTCCAAGAAGCTCAAAGCCGGCAAGAAGGCAGAAGTCAAGGAACTGTTCGGCAAGTACGGCGTCGAGAAGCTCTCCGAGCTCGTAGAGAAGCATCCGGAGAAGCTGGGCGCCTTCTACAAAGAAGCGGAGGAGATATAAATGGCAGCACCAAGCGCACACGCGACATTATCAAGCAGTAGCGCTCACCGCTGGATCCCCTGCCCTGGTTCCGTGAAGCTGGGCTCGCAGTTCCCATCATCGTCTTCCATATATGCAGACGAGGGAACGCTGGCCCACGAGGCGGCGGAGCAGATGATCAAGACCGGCAAGGTCAGCGCTGCACACAAGAAGAAGATCAACCAGTTCTACGAAGAGAACCCCGGACTCGGCGGAAACGCTGACCAGATGATCAAGACCCTGGAGCCGTACGTCGAGTTCGTCAAGGAAGAGTTCGCAGAGCAGAGCCACATCGACCCAGCCACTGAGCTCATGACAGAGCAGAGGGTCAACCTCACGCAGTGGATCCCGGAGGGCTTCGGCACCTCCGACGTGGTGATCATCCGCACGGGCCGCCTGCACATCATCGACCTGAAATATGGGAAGGGCGTGCCGGTCTTCGCGGAGAGCAACCCGCAGCTGAGACTCTACGCACTCGGATCCCTGGATCTGCTCGACGCGGTCTACGACGTCAACGAGGTGGTCATGACGATCTACCAGCCGAGACTGGACAACGTCTCCACCGATAAGATGCCGGCCGCTGAGCTTTACAACTGGGCCGAGGAAGTGGTCAGACCTGCAGCACTGCTTGCACTTACTGACAACGCACCGATGACAGCCGGAGACTGGTGCCAGTTCTGTCCGGCAAGGAAGACCTGCAGGACAAGGGCCAACACCTACACCGATCTGATGCACTACATGACCGAGAAGTGCCTGACAGTCGACGAGATCGCTGAGCTCCTCGGCAAGGTCGACGGCCTTGTGAAGTGGGCCGAGGATCTGAAGGACGGAGCACTCACGAGAGCCCTCGAGGGCGAAGAGTTCCCTGGCTGGAAGGTAGTCGAAGGACGAAGCAACAGAAAGTACAGCGGAACGGAGGAAGAGATCGTCCGCCAGTGCGAGGGCGCAGGATATGACAGAGCCCTCCTCTTCGAGACGAAGCTCCTGACAGTCACCAACATGGAGAAGCTCATGGGCAAGAAGCAGTTCGCGGAAGTCCTGGGCGGATATGTAGAGAAGCCGCAAGGCAAGCCAACTCTCGCGCCGGAGAGTGACAAGCGTCCGGCATTAACCAACAACAGCGCCGCGGAAGACTTCGCGGATGAATAAACCATAGGAGGATAAGACAATGGCAAGTAGAAACGGTACAAAAGTAATCACGGGGGAGGTTCGCTTCAGTTATCTGCACGTTTTTGAGCCTTATGCAGGAGTGCAGGGCCAGGAGGAGAAGTACAGCGTGTGCCTTCTCATTCCTAAGAAGGACAAGCAGACCATCGCACTCATCCAGGAGGCGATCGCAGAAGCAACTGACGCAGGACAGTCTTCCAAGTGGGGCGGCAAGGTTCCCAAGAACCTCAAGCTCCCCCTCAGAGACGGAGACACTGAAAAAGATCTCGACGAGAACCCTGAGTACGAGGGCATGTTCTTCCTCAACTGCTCAAGCAAGAGACAGCCGGGACTCGTAGACTCTCACAAGCAGGAGATCATGACAAGCGACGAGCTGAAGAGTGGAGACTGGGGCAAGGCTTCCATCAACTTCTTCCCGTTCTCAGCATCCGGCAACAACGGCGTCGGCGTAGGGCTTAACAACCTTATGAAGACAAAGGACGGCGACAGCCTCGGCGGCGGTTACACCAAGGCAGAGGACGACTTCGAGGGAGAATTTGAGGACGAAGATGGTCTCCTCGATTGAGTTAGGGATCGACATCGAGACCTTCAGCTCCGTGGACATCAAGAACGGGGCCTACGCATACGCGGAGGCCCCTGATTTTGAGATACTTCTGATCAGCTACAAGTTCAGCGACGAGGACAGCATCAGACTCATAGATCTGACAGAGCACGCGCCAAACTATGCGCCGGGAGATCCGGACGCTCGCTTCTGGCAGGCGCTCACAGATCCGGCAGTGATAAAGACAGCATACAACGCCAACTTCGAGAGGACGTGCCTTGCTAAACATACGGGCGAGGCGATGCCTCCGGAGCAGTGGCGCTGCACCATGATCCTCGCGGTCCAGCTCGGCCTCCCTCGTGCCTTGAAGGACGTCGGCCCCGCTCTGGGGCTCTCTGAAGAAGAGCAGAAAAAGAAGACGGGCGCAGCACTCATCCAGTACTTCTGCAAGCCCTGCAAGCCTACCAGGACAAACGGCGGCAGAACGAAAAACACAGCAATCAACGCTCCCGAAAAGTGGGAGCTTTTCAAAGAATATAACATCCAGGACGTGGCCACAGAGCAGATCATCCTGAAGAAGCTCAGGGAGTTCAAGCCCGACGCTTCGGAGCAGGAGCTCTGGAACCTCGACCAGGAGATCAACGACAGAGGCGTGCTTCTCGACATCGACATGGCCGAGAAGATCGTGGGCTTCGATACCAAAAGGAGCGAAGAGCTCCTGCAGGAGTCCATCGACATCACCGGGCTCAAGAACCCGAACAGCCTCGCACAGCTCAAGCCCTGGCTCCAGTCTCACGGTCTTCCGGTGGACTCGCTCCGCAAGGACGACGTCTCCAGCATACTGGAGGATCCGGACATCTCTGACGAAGTCCGGAGAGTTTTGGAGATCAGGCAGGCGCTCGGCAAGACCAGCGTCAAGAAATACCAGACCATGATCGACATCGCGAGCCACGACGACAGAGCTCACGGCATCATGCAGTTCTACGGCGGTCACACCGGAAGATGGGCGGGCCGTTCCCTGCAGCCGCAGAACTTAGTCCGGAACACGATGCCGGACGAAGAGCTCGACGCAGCCAGGGAGCTGGTCAAGATGGGAGACTTTGAAGGTCTCGAGATGCTCTTCGGAGAACCTGCGGAGATCTTCTCCCAGCTCGTGCGCACGGCCTTCATACCATCACCGGGCAACCGGTTCGTCGTGAGTGACTTCTCGGCCATAGAGGCGAGAGTGATCGCATGGATCGCAGGAGAGGAGTGGCGCCTGGACGTCTTCAGGAACGACGGCGACATATACTGCGAGAGTGCGAGCCGCATCTACCACGTCCCGGTCGTGAAGCACGGCGTCAACGGAGAGCTCAGACAGCGCGGCAAGGTCGCAGAGCTGGCCCTGGGCTACGGCGGAAGCGTCGGAGCCATGAAGAGCATGGACACCACCGGCTCAGTGCCGGAGGAAGAGATGGGCGGCATCGTCCAGCAGTGGAGACGCGAGTCTCCTGCCATCGTGAGGATGTGGAAGGAGTGCCAGAACGCAGCCGTCTCGGTTATATCCGGAAGACAGCCCCGCAGAGTGATCCAGTCGCTCCAGGGGACAACCTTCTACAAGGAGATGGTGGCCGGGACTCCGGTGCTCTTCATCAAGCTCCCCTCAGGCCGTCCGATCTCGTTCTGGGATCCGAAGGTCATGGACTCCGAGATGGGCCCGCGCGTCACTTATATGACGCAGAACCAGACCACGAAAAAGTGGGAACGCACTGAGACATACGGCGGAAAGATCACCGAGAACATCGTCCAGTCAGTCGCTCGAGACTGTCTGGCTGAAAAGATGAAGCAGCTGACCGGGCAAGGGTACGACATCGTCTTCCATGTGCATGATGAGATGATCCTCGACGTGCCGAGAGAGGACAAGCAGGCCGCGAAGCTGGTGGACAAGATAATGGCGGAGCCGATCGAGTGGGCGCCGGGCCTTCCATTAAAGGGCGGGACCTACGAGTGCGACTTCTACCGGAAAGATTAAGGAGAGAACCATGCAAGAAATGACAATTCAATACAAGACAAACGGAGGCCACGGCACCATGCGCCTGAACCTGGACAACTGCTTCCCGTGTTCGCTTGCCTGGCTCCGGAAACTGCTGAAGGTGGTGGACATGTCCGAGAAGAGCGAAGAGCTCCGGGCTGACCTTGTGATCTACCTGAACGAACGCCTCGACGAGGTGGCCGATGACAAGAGCGCCATCGAGAAGAAGAGGGAGCTCGCGAACAGAGCGGTGGACTATAAGACCAAAGCGAAGGAGCACGAGGAGCAGATCGAAAAACTACTACGGCGGGAGGAGACCTGCAAGAAGCTCGTGAGCATCAACGCCAGGGACAAAGAGAAGAGAGTGATCTGCAAGGCCGAGCTCGCAGATCTTCGCAAGAAGATCAAGGAAGAGCGGAGCCACATGAGGATATACCAGTCCCAGGCAAGAGCGGCGGAGCAGAGCTTCGCAAAGATGGTACAAGACGAGAAGAAGCTCAGGGAGGACCTTGAGCTCCTCGGACGGGAGGATTGAAGAAGATGGCAGCACAAGACAACATACTGAAAATGGAGGAGAAGGTCGTCCTCGGCCTGCAGCATGATCCGACGATCTGGATCTCTGAAGGTGCCAGCCGCTTTTCTACCTCCTGGAAGAACAAGAAGATCCGCTGGGCGGAGCTCCTGGCAAGGCTGAAAAACGCCACCATGACCCAGGAGACGCAGGCCGAGTACATGAAAATGTCGAAGCCTCAGCAGGATCAGATCAAGGACGTCGGCGGCTTCGTCGGCGGAACCTTAAAGAGCGGGAGACGTAAGTCTGACACGGTAGAGATCAGGAGCATCCTGACCTTCGACCTGGACTTCGCTCCGAAGGACTTCGTGGAGACGATGCAGCTCGAGGCTCCCTACGCCTGGGCGATCTATTCCACACACAAACACAAGGCGGACAACCCTCGCCTGCGCCTGATCGTTCCGCTGGACAGAGATGTCAACCCGGAAGAGTACGAGGCGATCATGAGAAAGATGGCCGAAGGCATCGGGCTCGAATATTTCGACAGCACAACCTTCCAGCCTTCGCGCCTCATGTACTGGCCAAGCTATTCAAGGGACGCGGAGTACGTCTTCGAGTACAACGACGACAAGCTCCTCAGCGCAGACAAGATCCTCGCAGAATATCCTGACTGGACGGACATCTCGTACTGGCCAGTGTGCCCGGATGAGGTTCGGATCCAGAAGAAGAGACTGGAGAAGCAGCAGGATCCTCTGAAGAAGAAGGGCCCGATCGGAACCTTCTGCCGCACCTACACAGTGCCGGAAGCGATCGCGGAGTTCCTGCCGGAAGTCTACCACAAGACCGGAGACAAGGACGACCGCTACACCTACGCAGCGGGCTCAACGTCCGGGGGCTTAGTTATTTACGACGACGGCCTCTTCTGCTACTCAAACCACTCAACGGATCCGGCCCACGGGATGGATCTGAACGCCTTCGACCTTGTGAGGATCCACAAGTTCGGCCACGAGGATGATGACATCCAGGAAGGCACACAAACGACAAGGCTCCCTTCCTACAAGTCCATGATCGACCTGATCAGAACGGACAAGAACTGCATCCGCACCTTCGACGCAGAACGTCACGCGGCAGCAGCCGACGACTTCGCAGGAGAAGAAGCGGAAGGAGCTCCGAGGGAGTGGAAGCTGGAGCTGACAAGAACGAAGCAGGGGCTCGTGGAGCCTACCATCGAGAACCTTCTGATGATCTTCAGAAACGACGACGGGCTCAAGGGCATCCGCTTCAATGTTCTCTCAGGCTTCATCGAGATCACCTCGCCGGTGCCATGGAAGAAGGAGCTCTCCGAGTGGAAGGACTCAGACGACTCGAACTTATACGTCTATCTGTCCACAGAGTACAACGCCTTCAAGCGCGTGGACATCAACGACGTGCTCACGGCCATCGCGAAGGAGAGAGCCTTCCATCCGGTCCGTGAATATATCGACAGCCTTCCGGACTGGGACGGCGAGCCGAGGATCGAGACACTCCTGATCGACTACCTGGGAGCCGAGGACGGCGAGTACACCAGAGAGGTCACAAAGCGCTGGCTGATCGCTGCAGTGTCGAGGGCTCTGCGCCCTGGCTGCAAGTTCGACTACATCCCGGTGCTCTCAGGCCCCGGAGGAATAGGCAAGAGCACACTGATCGCCAAGCTGGGCGGCAAGTGGTTCTCCGACTCGCTATCGTTCGAGGATATGAAGGACAAGACAGCCGCGGAGAAGATCCAGGGCACCTGGATCAATGAGATCTCAGAGCTGAAGGGCATGAGGAAGATGGAGGTGGAGAGCGTGAAGAGCTTCATCTCAAGGACAGAGGACCTCTACCGCGCCAGCTACGGCCGGAGAGCGGAGAGACATCCGAGGAACTGCGTCTTCATCGGCACCAGCAACGCGGAGGACTACCTGAAGGACATCACCGGCAACAGACGCTTCTGGCCGGTGGACTGCTCCGGAGAACATACGAAGAACGCCTGGAATCTTACCCCTGAAGCGGTAGCGCAGCTCTGGGCCGAGGTCATGTTCTACTATGACGCCCTTGACGACAAGAGCCTGGTGCTCAACGCGGACATGGCCAAGGTGGCCACCATGAAGCAGATCATGGCGCTGGAGCAGGACGAACGCCTCGGACTCGTCCAGGACTACCTCGACAAGAAGCTCCCGGCCAACTGGGCCGAGATGGATCTCACAGACAGACGCTTCTGGCTGGATAACCAGGAAGGAGGCGAAGGCGTAGAGGTTCGTGACACTGTCAGCGTCATGGAGATCTGGGCGGAGTGCTTCAGGATGACGCCTGCTGCAAAGAAGAGATCAGACTCCGATGACATCGTCAGGATCCTCACGCAGCTGGGCTGGATCAGAGAGGGCCGAAAGACCCGAAAGCTGCCTATTTATGGGGCGCAGGGCTATTATGTAAGGCCTGAAGAAAACAGCAAGGTCAAAAAATAGCTGTTTACCGGCGCATAGGTAAACAGCGCAGGCTGTTTATAAAATACGTTTACCGCCTTAAAGCGCATAAAATCAAGGGTTTGAGGGTAATCGGTAAACAGTAAACAGTTCTATAATAATATTTTTTATTTTATGTATATATAGACATATAAAAACATATATATAGGGATATATAGAGAGTGTAAACCACTGTTTACCGGAGGAAGAATATGCTGGAAAAAGAAATCGAAAAAAAGCTGGTCGAAGGAGTTCACAAGATCGGCGGCCGCGCGTATAAGTTCGTGTCGCCCGGGAATGATGGCGTGCCGGATCGGATGGTGTGCCTGCCAGGTGGTTCGGTGATCTTTGCGGAATTAAAAACCGAAGTCGGCAAACTATCGAGCAGGCAAAAAGTCCAGATCAGGACGCTCCAAGCTCTCGGGCTTGAAGTCCGCGTTCTGTATGGCATGGCCGACGTGGAGGACTTCCTGAGAGAGGTCACGCATCAGGTCGAGAACTTCCAGCGACTGGCGGGGAGGATCCGATGAAATACACACCACACAGCTATCAGGGAAGGGCGAAGGACTTCATCCTTGAGCATGAGGCCTGCGGGCTCTTCCTGGAGATGGGACTCGGCAAGACGGTCATCACACTGACAGCGATCGACGAGCTTCTGAACGACCGGTTCGAGGTCTCGAAGGTCTTAGTCATAGCACCGCTTCGAGTAGCCGAGGACACCTGGAGCAGGGAGTCCAAGAAGTGGGACCACCTGCAGCACTTAAAGATCGCGAAGATCTTAGGCGACGCGGCCACAAGGAAGGCTGCATTGAAGAAAAACGCGGACATCTATGTGATCAACCGCGAGAATGTGGTCTGGTTAGTGGAGCACCTGGAGAAGGAGCGGATCAAGTGGCCGTTCGACATGGTCGTGATCGACGAGCTATCGAGCTTCAAGAGCAACCAGGCGAAAAGGTTCAAGGCCCTGAGGAAGATGAGGCCGATGATCGACCGCATCGTGGGGCTGACCGGAACACCGGCGGCGAACAGTCTGATGGATCTCTGGGCGGAGATGTATCTCCTGGACAGAGGCGAGAGACTGGGCCGTACTCTCACAGCCTACCGGGGCAACTGGTTCCGGCCGGGCTATGGCAACGGGTACGTCACCTACAAGTGGGAGCCGAGACGCGGAGCACTGGAGCAGATCACGAAGAGGATCTCGGACATCACGGTCAGCATGAAGGCGGAGGACTATCTGACACTGCCGGACAAGATCGAGAACACCGTGGAGGTGCATCTGGATCCGAAGGCCGAGAAGGCCTACAAGGAGATGGAGCGGGAGAGCCTTCTGGAGATAGAGGGCGACGAGATCGCAGCCATGGACGCGGCGGCAGTCATGTCGAAGCTCCTGCAGCTTGCGAACGGCTTCGTCTATGATGCGAAGCACGACAGCCGGTTCATCCACAGCGCGAAGCTGGAAGCCCTGGAAGAGATCGTCGAGGCGGCGGACGGCAGTCCGGTCCTTGTGTTCTACAACTTCCAGGCGGACAAGGATGCGATCTTGGCAAAGTTCCACGAAGCGAGACTCCTGGAGAACGACTCCACCATCGAGGACTGGAACAAGGGCAAGATCAAGATGCTACTGGCGCATCCGGCCAGCGCGGGCTTCGGCCTGAACCTTCAGGACGGCGGCCACATCATGGCATGGTACGGACTGCCGTGGAGCCTTGAGCAATACCTCCAGGCAGTAGCAAGACTTCAGAGGCAGGGGCAGAAGTACCCGGTCATGGTCTACCACATCATCACGGCGGGAACCGTGGACGAGCAGGTGGCCAAGAGCCTGGCGAAGAAGGACATGACACAGAGCGCACTGATCGAGGTCTTAAAGGACCGGAAGCAGGGCTACAAGTAACAAGAAAAGGAGCGAGAACATGAAGAACACACTGACAGACCTGAACAACTACCTCTTCGAGCAACTGGAGAGGCTGAACGACGACGAGCTGACACCTGAAGAGCTGGATCGGGAACTTCAGAAGACGGACTCCATCGTCAAGATCTCGGAGAAGATCATCGAGAACGGTGAGCTGGCCTTCAAGACCATGAAGCACCTGGACGACTACGGCTATCACACAGACAAGGCAGCAGGCACGATCCCGCCTATGCTTACGACGGGGGGGACTGGTAAAAAATGATTTATAAATATCCGGACGAGATCGAGGACTTCGTGAGAGAGTGGTCCCCGAAGATGAGAGACCAGGAGCTGGCGGTCAAGGTCAACGAGACCTTCGGCACCGACTTCACACCCGGACGCATGAAGGCCTACAGAGGCAACCACGGCATCCGGAACTACAAGAAGCAGCTGTCCAAGGAGGAGTACTGGAAGTACCAGACAAAATATCCGCAGGGCATGTACGAGTTCATCCGCGACAACTCCTGGGGCGTGAGCTCCAAGGAGATGGCCGAGATGGTCGAGGAGAAGTTCGGCTACCACTTCACCCAGACGGGGATGAAGCAGTTCAGACAGAGGCACGGCATCAAGTCAGGCGTCACTGGATGGTATCAAAAAGGACACGCACCCGGAACCAAGGGCAAGACACTCGAGGAGATCTGCAAAAACGACCCGGAGAAGCTGGCGAGAGTCAGGGCGACGCAGTTCAAGAAGGGCGACAGACCGGTGAACGAGATGCCAGTCGGGACGATCGTGGTCAGCTCTGACGGCTACAAGCTGAGGAAGAAGCAGATGGAGGGGACCATCTGGGAGAGGTGGGAGTTCTTACACCGAGCAGTCTGGGAAGAACACAACGGCCCGATCCCTGAGGGCATGATGATCACCTTCAAGGACAGCAACAAGCTGAACTGCGACATCGACAACCTGATGATGATCACAAAAGGCGAGAACAGCGCCTTGACAAGATACGGCTACCGGTTCGAGGATCCGGATCTGACGGAAGCAGGTCTGGCAGTGGTAAGACTAAAGCAGGCGGCAGCCAAGAAGAGGAGGAAAACGACAAAATGAGGGTATATCTAAGCGGCCCGATCACGGGCGTGGAGAACTATCGCGACAACTTCAGAAACGCAGCGGAGCGACTACGAGCTGATGGCATCATGGACATCATCAACCCGGCGGAGCTCTGCGAGGTGCTCCCACTGGAGTCAACAACCTGGGAGGAGTATCTGAGCATAGACCTGCATCTGATCGACCTGGCCCAGTGCCTTGTGCTTCTTCCGGGATGGAGGGAGTCAAAAGGAGCCCAGCGTGAATATGGTTACGCGCTGGCGAAGGATCTGATGATCTGGGAGATGGACGAGTAGGAGGTGGGCCACGATGACGGACAAAGTGTACGAGTTTTTGAACGGGCCGAAGTTCACGGCTGAGCAAATACAAGCGAAAAAGAGAAAAAGGACGGAGAGGCTCCTAGCGATGGTTCCCGGGGCTATCCGTTACGACACGCCACGAGTCCAGTCATCTCCGAGTGACCGCATGAGCGAGATCATGGGAGAGGTCGACGAGCTTGATCAGGAGATCGAAGACCTCAGAGAGCTGCTTCGGCTAAGGAGGCAGGAAGTCGCAGATCTGTCCAGGAGGGAGCTGGACGAGCAGGCCTGCAGGGTGATCATCCTGAGATATATCGACGGCCTGCAGTGGCGGGATGTGGCTGCTGCCGTTCACAGAGGTCAGAGCACCGTCTTCGCAGATCATAAAAGAGCGTGCGAGATTTTTGACGGCCTGCTGTAAGCAAAATGTGGTATTTATCCACAGAATTATCCACAAAATGTTGACAATAGAGTCGCGTTATCGTAAAATTATAGCGTGGACAAGTATGAAAAGCGAGCGAGGGACATCCACCCAGGGCTCGCTTTTTGCATATCCTCCTGGCGCGCGGGCTCCGGGCGTCTTCTCTGGAGCCCATTTTTGAAAGATGGGAAGGAGGTGATCGCGTGGCCAGAAAGACAAAGTACGAGGCGTGGTTGACAGACGACGGCCTGCTTCGCATTGAAGGCTGGGCGCGTGATGGCCTGACAGAGGAGCAGATTGCTCACAACATGGGGATCTGCAGAGACACGCTTCACGAATGGAAGAAAAAATACCCGTCAATTGCCGACGCCTTAAAAAATAGCAAGGAAGTCGTGGATCGCATCGTCGAGAACGCACTCTTCAAGAAGGCCTGCGGCTACACCGTGCAGGTGAAGAAGCCGATCAAGGTCCGGAAGGTTGAGTACAACGACGAGACGGGCAAAAAGATCCGCGAGTATGAAGAGATCGTTGAAACAGTCGAAGAGGTCCACGTTCCGGCCGACACGACTGCGCAGATCTTCTGGCTGAAGAACCGGAAGCCGGAAGCATGGCGCGACAAGGTTCTCTACACTGACGAGAGTGAGCTGGAGAAGCTCGACGAGCTGATCGGCTCCATCGACAAGCTGGCGACGAAGAAATGAGCGAGAGCTTGAACTTCTCGGAGATGCAGCTCGACTACTGGAGGAACGCTTCGCGACGGTGGAATATTAAGACCGGAGCGACCGGATCGGGCAAGACTTTCCTCGACTTTTACATGCTGCCGAAAAGGATCCGCGCCTGCACGGGCGCCGGCCTGATCACCCTGATCGGCAACACACGCGGAACGCTCTCCCGCAACATCCTCGACCCTCTCCGCGGTATCTACGGCGAGAGAATGGTCGGCATGATAAGGAGCGACAACACGGCCGACCTTTTTGGCAAGAAGGTCTACTGCCTGGGAGCTGACAAGATCAACCAGGTGGCCAAGATCCAGGGCGCGACGATCGAGTACGCATACGGCGACGAGATCACAACCTGGAGCCAGGAAGTCTTCGAGATGTTAAAGTCTCGACTTCGATGTCCGAACAGCTGCTTCGACGGAACGTGCAACCCGGCAGACCCGGAGCACTGGATGAAGAAGTTCCTGGACTCGGACGCTGACGTCTATCTGCAGGAGTACACGATCTACGACAACCCCTTCCTCCCTAAGGGCTTCGTGGACGAGCTCTGCAAGGAGTACGCAGGGACGGTCTACTACGACCGCTACATCCTCGGCCAGTGGGCCAGAGCTGAGGGCCTGGTCTTCAGGTTCTTCGCAGACAACGAGGAGCCGTACCTCTTCGACGATGCCGAGCTCTACGATGAGAACGGCAAGCTGAAGCAGAAGTTCAGCAAGATCGTCATGGGCGTCGACTTCGGAGGCAACGGATCGCAGACGACCTTCGCCCTCTGGGGCTACATCGGAAACTATCACGAGTTCAGGATCCTCGAAGAGGGAGGCCTGCCACTCACTGAAGACATAAATGCGCAGGACATCTGCAACGCCTGGCTGGCGTTTTACAAGCTGGTGCTGAAGAAGTACGGAAGGGTCGACTGGATCTTCCCGGACTCGGCCAGCACGACCATGATCAACTCACTCCGCTCGACTGCTGCCGCGAACGGACTGCCGAAGGGCAACATCGCCGGGTGCAGGAAGAACGAAGTGAAGGATCGCCCGCTGACGATCTCCAGGCTGTTCAACTCGGGCCGCCTGAAAGTCAACCGCCGCTGCGAGAATACACGCAAGGCGCTCAGATCGCTCGTGTGGGATCCAAAAGAACCGGACAGACCGGAGGACAAGAACATCGGCAACATCAACGACTGGTATGATGCGAACTGCTACTGCTTCCTGGACTTCGTCGAGTATATTGATTTAGCAAATTAAGGAGGGCCCGATCGAATGGATGACAGACAGAAGGTCACAGCGGCCATCGAAAAACTCAAACAGCTGGGCTTCACCTATAACCAGAACGCCCAGAACATCATCGAGGAGTGCGACCAGTGGTACACCAACGAGGAGAGCGACTTCCACACACGGAAGAACCTCAACGACCAGGAGGTGAAGCTGGAGAAGCTCAACTTCGCGAAGAGATGCTGCGCAGATGACGCGAACCTCTGCGAGATCATCGAGATCAATGCAGGCGAGAGCGAGAACAAGTTCGACGGCGTTCAGGAGATCCTGGACGAGAACCGCTTCGGCGTTATGTACCGCAAGCAGCTCGAACGACTTGCAGCATCTGGCACGGTGGGCGCCTACATAAGACTGGACAACGCCACACTGCTCGACAATGGCAGCGTGACGGGCGGAGACATCCGCATCAACTACATCAACGCAGCCGGCATCGTACCGTTGACCGTCGAGAACGACGAGATCATCGAGTGCGCCTTCGTCGGCTCTGACCTTGTAAGAGGCAAGAACGAACAGACCCTTGTGGTCTTCCAGCGTGACGAGAAGGGACTGTACACAGCGGAGACCTTCGTCTTCGACGAGAACAACCGCGAGATCGCAGACCGCCACATCACTCTCCAGCTCGGAGACGTCAAGCCGTTCTCGATCATGAGGACTGCAGAAGTCAACAACCTGGACGACATGGAAGGCTACGGCCTGCCGAAGTTATACAACGCCATCCCGGCGCTGAAGATCGTCGACTTGTGCTGGAATATCCTGAACGGAGACCTCAGCAAAGGAGACAAGCTCCTGCTGATCAATGAGCTGCTGGCCACCATCAAGAAGGACGACGAGGGCAAGCCTCAGATGACAGCGGAGCAGAAGAAGCTCTTCATCCTCCTGGGCGAGAAGCTCCCGGATCAGAAGAGCCTCATCCAGGAATACAACCCGGAGATCCGCACCGGACAGATCAAGGAAGCCATGGAGCTCGCGCTCTCACTGCTCTCCATGATGTTCGGCTACGGCACGAAGAAATACACGTTCGAGAACGCTCAGATCCAGACGGCGACCCAGTACATCGGGGAGCGCCAGGACGAGATGCAGGAGCTCAACAAGCAGAGGCAGGAAGCCATCGACTACATCGAAGGACTGGTCGAGGCGATCATCTGGTTCTCGAACACCTTCCAGGGAACCGCCTGGGAGCTTGACGAGGAGATCTGCGTCGAGTTCGATGACAGCTACATCGAAGACAAGAACAGCAAGCTGGAGCGCATGAGAGCGGACGCTCTCTCCTTCCCTGAGGTGAAGGAGTTCACGATCCAGTACGTCATGGAGGTCCTCAACTGCGAACGCGAGGAGGCGATCAGCTACATCAACGGCGAAGATCCTGATGCAGATGATGAACCGGAGGACTAAAACATGGCATTGACGGATGAACAGATCGAGAAGCTGGCGGACAAGTACCTCGTCGGCCTATATCAGAACATGGAGAAGGACGTGCTGCAGGATATAGCCCGCAGAGTCCGCAAGACCGGAAGACTGACAGAGACCGCTGAGATCATGGCCCGCAACATGCACGAGCAGGGCTTCTCCACTGCTCAGATCTACGCCGAGGTCATGAGGATCCTGCAGGCGGATCCGGCATACATCAAAGAAGTGGCCGAGAACACGAAGGCATACAAAGCCGAGGTCACTGAGATCATCAAAGCAACCACAGCCGAAGCGAAGGCAGCAGGCAACAAGCTCGTCGCTGACGCCGGCATGATGGCATACAACAACGACTTGAGCATGTGGGAGCTCGCGGGGCAAGACCTCAGCAAGCCCTCAGGCATGTCGCAGATCATCAACTCCTTCCAGAAGGATCTGAACGGACAGCTCAAGAACCTCACCCGGACGACGGGCTTCAAGAACACAGCCCTCGGCACCACCGGAGTCAAGCAGGCCTACCAGAGAGCACTCGACACGGCGCTCCTGGAAGTGGCCACCGGCTCCTTCTCCTTCGACGAGGCCTGCAACAAGGTCGTGAGGGAGATGGCCCACTCCGGGCTCCGCTCGATTGACTACGCGAGCGGCAGGAGCTACCAGCTCGACACCTCCGCGCGGATGTGCGTGAGGACATCCATGAACCAGATGGCCGGAAGGATCACAGAGGCCAACTGCAAAGAGTCCGGAGTCGATCTCGTGATCGTCTCACAGCACGAAGGAGCTCGTGAAGAGCACGCCGACGTTGAGAACCAGGTCTTCTCGATGTCAGGCAAGTCGGACAAGTACCCAGCCTTCGATGACCCGCTGCCATGTGACGGCGGAGAGGGCGCCGGCTACGGAGACCCGGCTGGCATCTGCGGAGTCAACTGCAGGCATACGTTCTATCCGTTCTGGGAAGGGATCAGCGAGATCCCGGAGCCCCTTCCTGAGTATGAGCCCGTGGAAGTCGACGGCAAGACGTACGACTACTACAAGGCCACGCAGGAGCAGAGAGCGATGGAGCGAGAGATCAGGGCCCTCAAGCGTGAAGAGTATGTGGCGACCGCTGAGGATCGCCAGGAAGTAGATCGCAAGATCAGAGCAAAAACGTCGGAGTATCACCGCTTCAGCAACGAAGTCGGGATCCGACCAAAAGATAATAGGCTTCGGGTCGTTGCTTAGTCCGACGATCCGGGGCTTATATCGCAGGGTGGCGCAGTCCGGAAGCGCGCCTGGTTCCTTTCCAGGAGGTCGCGGGTTCAACTCCCGCCCCTGCTATTTCCCACCGGAGAAAGTCCGGTTAATAAATCATTTTAGGAGGAATGAAACAATGAAGAACATCGAAACTATCTTGAAGGAAGCAGGCCTTGAAGTGACTGCTGAACAGCTGGCAGCAATCGACAAAGAGGTCAAGGAGAACTACAAGACCGCCGTGGACTACGACAAGCAGAAGGACAAGCTCGCAGCGGCCGAGGACAAGGTCAAGACCCTCACAGAGAGCCTGGACAAGTTCAAGGACGTGGATGCGGACAAGCTCAACAGCGAGATCGCAGACCTCAAGAAGCAACTGGAAGAGAAGGACAAGAGCTACAACGCGCAGCTCGCGGATCGCGACTTCGACGACATCGTCAAGGACGCCATCGCAGCGGCCCATGGTAAGAACGCCAAGGCCATCAAAGCACTGCTCGATGTGGACACTCTCAAGGCTTCCAAGAACCAGAAGGCCGATGTCGAGAAGGCGATCAAGGCCCTCACAGAGGCGGAGGACAGCAAGATGCTCTTCGGCGAAGACCAGCCGGCACCGGTCGGCAAGATCGGAGCCATCGGAAAAGTGACTGGAGGCACAAGTGGCGACAGCTTCCTCGACTCGATCAGGGCAGCCGCAGGCCTCCCCGTAAACCAGAATAACAACGGAGGAAATAACAATGGCTAATAGCATCGCATTATTCAAGCAGTACATCGCAGGCGTTCTCGATGAAGTATATAAGAACGCATCACTCACAGCAGTCCTTGACGGCGCGAACGATCTCGTGCAGCAGGGCGCAAACGCAAACGAGCTCCTCATCCCTAAGATGACAATGGACGGCCTCGGAGACTACTCCAAGAGCGCCGGCTATGTAAACGGAGACGTAACTCTTGAGATGGAGACAGTGAAGTGCAACTTCGACAGAGGCCGCATGTTCACAGTCGACAGCATGGACAACATCGAGACCGCAGGCGTGGCCTTCGGAAGACTCGCTGGCGAGTTCATCCGCACAAAGGTAGTACCTGAGCTCGACGCTTTCCGCTTCGCAGCTTACGCTGGACTTTCCGGCATCAGCACAACTTCTGCAGCAGCTCTTTCAACTGGTGCAGATGTCATCGCAGCCATCGCAGCAGCAGCTGACGGCATGGACAACGATGAGGTTCCTGCTTCTGAGCGTTACCTCTTCATCACTCCTGCACTCTTAGGCCTTGTCAGAGATCTCGACACTACTAAGAGCAAGGAAGTCCTCGCACAGTTCGCTGGTGTAGTTAAGGTTCCTCAGAGCCGCTTCTACACAGCCATCGACCAGCTCGACGGAACTACTTCCGGAGAAGAGGCTGGCGGCTATGCTAAGGCTACGGGCGCAAAGGACATCAACTTCATGATCGTCCACAAGCCTGCTGTCATCCAGTTCGAGAAGCACGTCGTTCCTAAGATCGTGACACCTGAGCAGAACCAGAGCGCTGACGCTTGGAAGTTCGGCTACAGAAACGTGTCCATCGCTGACGGTTATGAGAACAAGGTGAAGGGCATCTACCTCCACAAGAAGAACTCCTAACCAGTAAAGACAAGGAGGGATTGACTTATGCAGATGAAATTCTCAGGGGGCTGGACCCTCGACGATCTCAACGATCACGTAACTATTGCAAAGGACACAGAGCTCGCTGATGCTCACAAGCGCCCCTTCTTAGGCGTGACTGCATCTGCAGCATCTAAGACCTTGACCCTCGGCCTCGACGATGGTGACATGATGATCCTCGTCAACGAAGGCGGCACCAACGCGTTCACAGTCAAGAACGTAGAAGGAGACACCGGCACAAGCCTCGCAGCTGGAGCCGCTGCTCTCGTTATCGCTTCCAAGACTGCCGACGCGACAGTAGTGAAGGTCATCTTCACACCTGGAACATAAGGAGGTAGCCTATGAGAACAGTAGGATGGATTGATCCTGCTGCCGAGGTTAAAGCCAACGATCTGGAGCAGGCCGAAGAGCCTGCTCCGGTTTTAGTTGAAGAGCCTGAGGCAGTGGAAGAAGCAGAGGAAGAGAAAAAGCCCGCCAAGAAGGCGGCAGCAAAGAAAAAGTGACAAGGAGGGAGCGCTAATATGGCCGCACTTGTATCGTGGGAGTATTACAGCTCCCTTTATTCAGTTATTACAGAGTCACAGTTCGCGACAGCAGAAGCTCTGGCAGAGAAGGAAGTCATCAAGGTCGTGGGCCTCATCCACTGGGGTGAGCTCAATCTTGACCATCTTGAGGACGAGTACTACTGCGATCAGCTGAAGGACTGCATCTGCAAGGTGATCAACTACCAGGCAGAAGCTCCGAAGGCGCAGGGCCGCGGAGTCGCTTCAGTATCGAACGACGGCTACTCTGAGAGCTATGTGCTGCAGACGCAGTCACAAGCTGACGAGGAGCTGGGGAAGAACATCCGCGCCTGGCTGTCCGGGACCGGACTCGTGAGGGCGTACTGATGGGATTATTCAATGATACAGTAACAATTTATCAGAAGCAGGCGAACGGGACGACGCTGCGCACTGTAGTCAAGGGCGTGCAGTGGTCAGACGTTACGGACAAGAGCATGATGACCGGAAGGTTGACACTCTCCAAGAGTGCGAACATCACCTTCCCGGAGGAAGTGCTCCACCTGGTCGACTTTTCGCGATATACGGAAGAGGACGCCATCTTCTTCGGTGAGCTCACTGATGAAGTGACCACCGTGAGAGGCTCAAGGCTCTCCGATCTTCTCCAGGCGCATCCGAAGAGCGGCATCATCCGGAGCGTCAACGACAACTCGAACCGCGACCTGCTCAAGAATGTCAAGGTGGTGGTGTACTGATGCCTAACATGTTCACATTGAAAAGTGTCGAAGTGGATCCGGACAAGATCATGCAGTCCAGAGGGCTGTCTGCGAACGGTGAGGTCCAGCGCTTCATCGACAGCGAGGTCCTTCGCTACTGCGAGCCGTACGTTCCGTTCGATCAGGGCACACTGATCCAGAGCGGCATCATCAACACGGTGGTCGGATCCGGTGAGGTAAAGTACAGAACACCATACGCGCGCCGCTGGTATTACATGCCGGCGAACTTCCAGGAAGCGCCACGGCGTGGCAATTACTGGTTCGAGCGTGCGATCAAGCAAGAAGGCGGCAAGGACAAGATCCTTGACGGCGCGAGAAAACTCGCAGGAGCAAAGTCATGACAATATCTGCAGCAGTCGCTTCCTGGCTCTCGTTCTACGAAGCGATGGAAGTAGACACCAACCACATCACGGACGGCTCCGACCAGTTCGGACTGTTCAAGTCGCCAACCAGGACGACGAAGGAGTACAACAACGGAAGCTATGAGATCACAGAGTTCTATCAGTTCTACGCTCGCCAGGCGTCAGTCAGCGAGGAGGACAGAAAAGACTCGGACGCATGGCTCGAGGATCTGGCCTACTGGGCCGACGACTTCCCGTTCGAGTACGCCTACCCGGCACTGGACGGCAATCGAAAAATCAACAAGATCGAACTGACGGGCATCCCGTACCCGATGGAGGCAAGCTCCTCCGATACCTTGTACCAGATGTCCCTGGCGATCACTTATACACGAGAAAGAGAGGTATAAACACATGTCAGATTTAACAAGACTCAAAAAGCACAAGACCATCCCCTTCATCAACACGGGGACAAGTTCTTCACCGGTGTGGGCTCGTATCGGCAAGTCTACAATCTTCGACCTCACTCTCAACGCCAACGTTGTGACCAGTGACTTCATCGAGGACGAGATGCCGACTGACGACATCACCTACTACAAGCCTACACTCCCTCAGGAGCTGCAGACAAACGCAGGCGACGACGCCTTCGATTATGTCTACGGCAAGTTCTACGATCTTCCTACTGGTGAGGAAGTAAAAGAGGACGTTCTCATCGTCTTCGCTGGATCCGCTTCACCTTATAAGGCATGGAGATCTACTGCGACTATGGTCCTCAAAGACCTCAACACAGTCGACGAGAAGATCCTCTTCGACCTTAACTTCGGCGGAACTATCACCAAGGGAACTGCAACCGTGACCGATGGCGTGCCTTCGTTCACACCTACAACCTAAAAACCAAGCAAAAAGAAGGAGAACACAATGATCTACACAGTTATTTTACACAACCACAGCTATGATCTGCCGGCGAAGACGCTCGCGATCACAGAGAAGCTCGACAACGCTGCAGGCGTTGACCAGATGGCCGGACTCTCCACTCGTGAGAAGTACAAGGTCGTCCTGGACTGCGTCGTTGACGTGCTCGGCGCGGAGAACGTGAAGGAAGCGATCGGATCCTGCAAGGTGGAAGACGTTGATCTCAACGACATCACCCTCACCTTCAGGAAGATCGTGGACGCATACAACAAACCGCTCCAGGAGTACAGCATGAACGCGAACAGAGCAGACCTTGAGAGCTTGCCTCTCGACCAGATCACGGCTCTGGCCGAGGCGGCCAAGTCAGTGAGCGCTATGCAGGCAGCGGCTCCGGTTAAAAAATGATTGACTTAACGAAGAAGGCCCTGCCGAACACCATCACAGTGGACGGCAGGGCTTATTCAATATACACGGACTTCCGTGTGTGGATGCAGTTCGAGATCTCTCTAAGAGAACGCCGTGGCGATCTCATCCCGGTCAGTTATTTATTCAAGAATGAAGCGCCGAGCCGGTGCGACGTGCGTGATCTGCTTGCCTTCGCAAGACCGGAGCACGTTCTTCCGAGACCAGTGCGAGGCACGAGCTCGGAGGTCATCCTGCTCGACTTCAAGATAGACAGCGACCTGATCTACGCCGCGTTCTTGCAGCAGTACGGCGTGGACTTGATCGACGTGCCGGAGCTTCACTGGCACAAGTTCCTCGCGATGCTCAACGGCCTGAGAGGCACGAAGCTCGACGAGGTCATGGGGTACAGATGCTACCAGAAGCAGACAGACAAAGACATCGACCCGTATGAAGAAATGAGGGAGGCGTGGGCCATCGAGCGACCGCTTTCCGAAGAAGAGGAGGCTGAGCTTGATGCTTTCAATGCCGCCTTCTCATAAAAATGACAAGGAGGTGAGGGCTAAGGGCTGACGGTTCTCTATTATTTGACACAAAACTCGACACCAGCGGGCTATCGACCGGACTCTCCGGCATCGGATCCGTCGCGAAGGCAGGCCTCGGCGTAGCTGCGGCAGGCTTCGCAGCCGTTACGACGGCAGCAGTCGCCACGACGAAGGCGATCTCTGACGGCGTGACCCAGACGGCAGCCTATGGTGACAATATCGACAAAATGTCCCAGAAGATGGGCCTCTCCACTGACGCATATCAGGAGTGGGACTTCATCATGCAGCACTGCGGCACCTCGATCGAGGCGCTGAAGCCTTCCATGAAGACACTGGCCAACGCGGCCCAGGACGGCAAGGAAGAGTTCGAGAAGTTGGGGATCTCCCAGGAACAGCTCGCAACTCTCTCCCAGGAGGATCTGTTCGCTCTGACGATCACGAGACTCCAGGACATGGAGGAAGGCACCGAGCGGACGGCCATCGCGTCGGCACTCCTCGGAAAAGGTGCGACAGAACTGGGCGCACTATTAAATACAAGCGCAGAAGACACGGAGGCGATGCGCCAGCAGGTTCATGACCTGGGCGGCGTTATGTCGGAGGACGCGGTCAAGGCGGCCGCTGCTTTCCAGGACAGCCTTCAGAACATGCAGACGGCCTTCGCCGGACTGAAGAGAGGACTCTCTGCAGAGCTCCTTCCGGCAGTCACCAAGGCGATGGACGGACTCACGCTTCTGTTCTCAGGTAACAAAGAAGAAGGCCTAAAGAAGATCAGCGAAGGCGTGGATGAGCTCAGTCAGAAGCTCATGGATCTCTTGCCTGACATCGTAGAGGTCGGCGGCGAGATCATCATGAGCCTGGCGGACGCTATCATCGAGAACCTTCCGAAGCTGATCGACACGGGCATGAAGATCGTCAACAAATTGATTGACGGATTGATCAAGGCACTCCCGCAGCTACTCCAGGCAGCGATGCAGATCCTCCAGGGTCTGACCGATGCGGTGATCCAGAACCTGCCGCTCCTCGTTGAGTGTGCGCTTCAGATGATCGTGGCACTGGCTGAAGGACTGGCCCAGGCTCTTCCGGAGCTCATCCCGGCCATCATCGACGTGGTGCTTCAGATCGTGGACACCTTGATCGACAACCTTCCGCTACTGATCCAGGCAGCCATCACGCTGTTCCTCGGACTTGTGACTGGACTCATCCAGGCGATCCCTCAGATCATCGACAAGCTCCCGGAACTGATCAGCAGCATCATCGACGCGTTGATCCAGAGCATCCCGCTCATCATCGAGTGCGGCATCAAGCTCTTCGTGGCACTGATCCAGAACCTGCCGCAGATCATCGTGGCCATCGTGAAGGCAGCGCCTCAGATCGTCAACGCACTCATCCAGGGCTTCATGGATCTCAAGGAGATGTTCGCCGAGAGCGGCGGGAAGCTCATGGACAAGCTCAAAGAGGGCATCATGAACATGCTCTCGAACCTTGTGGCAGCAGGCCAGGCAGTCATCAACGCCGTGCTCACTGCCATCGTGAACTTCGTGCAGTCGTTCCTGGCAGCTGGTCAGAAACTGCTCGAAAATGTGAAGCAGGGCATCATGAACATGCTCAGCGCGGTGGTCGGTGCAGGCCAGGCAGTCATCCAGGCAGTGCTCAACGCGATCTTAAACTTCGTGCAGAGCTTCCTGAGCGCAGGCCAGAAGCTGATGGACAACATCAAGCAGGGCATCAACAACATGCTCAGCGCGGTGGTCGGTGCAGCCAAGGCGGTCATCAGCGCAGCCATCGACGGCATCAAGAGCTTCTTCGAGAGCATCAAGCAGGTCGGCGGCAACCTCATGACAAAGCTCAAGGACGGCATCAGCGGGATGCTCTCCAGCGTAGTCGACACGGCCAAGAGTATCGGCAAGAACATCGTCGACGGCATCTGGAACGGTATCTCTGCAGGATGGGACTGGCTGAAGGAAAAGGTCGGCGGACTTGCGAAGAGCCTCTTCGACTCTGCGAAGTCAGCGCTCGGCATCGAGTCGCCTTCTAAGAAGTTCCGCTACCTCGGCGAGATGTGCGTGGCCGGCTTCGATCAGGGAGCTGAGGAGCTCATGGACGGCAGTGCCTTCGGCGCGGCAGTCAACAACTCCTTCGCAACCGTAGCGGCCAACACTGGAAGCCTGAACGGCGGCATCTCAAGAGGCCAGACCTTCAACTTCTACGACACACAGACCAGCCCGGATGCTATCCGGAGAAAAGTCCAGAACACGATGACGTTCGGACTCGCAGGAGGTATCTGATTATGGCAAATTTAGTACTCATCAGGGTCATCCGCTCCGACGGCAAGCAGTACACCATCGGAGCGGGAGAGTGGAAGATCCCGTCGGATGGCCTAAAAGGCATAGACTTCCCATCGTTCTCGCTGTTTAGTGAGAAGAACGCCATCGGAGACGGCGCGCTTCTATCCGGCAAGCGAGTCAACGACAGAGACGTCCAGGTGACGGCCAGATCGGTCAACCCGAAGAACAACCTGGCCAACCGGACGGAGGCGATCAGCTTCTTCAACCCGAAGTACAGCTTCAAGCTGTACGTCACCTACCTGGGCGTGACCAGATGGCTCGACGCTGAGCTCCAGGGCTTCAGCTGTCCATCTGAGAACATATACAGACCGATGCAGATGACTGTCAAGTTCTACTGCAAGGACGGCTTCATGAAGAGCGTGGACGACTTCGGTCAGGACATCGCGAGCATCGAGCCGGGCTTCGGCTTCCCTTATATCGAGACGCACCTGGACGAAGATCCGGTCATCCCGGCCTACGCCGATCTGTACGCCTTCAACCAGGAGGTCACGATCGACAACGACGGCGACACGATGACATACCCGAGGGTGACGATCAGCTTCAACGGCGAGACAGTCAACCCGAAGATCTACAAGGACGACTACTTCGTCCGGATCCTCGACACCTTCGACGAAGGCGATGTCGTGGAGATCGACTTCGAGAACTGCACGATCAAGAAGAACGGCCAGAACTGGATCCACTACATCGACAGAGCCAGCACCTTCACGGACATGGGCCTGGGTATCGGCTCCAGCACCTTCGGCTTCGAGGCGGACGACGGCGACAGTCACATGCACGTCTTCCTATACTTCAACAAGCTCTTCCTGGGCTTATAAGGAGGTGGCGCCGTGAATTTAGCTTTTATGGATGCCAGCTTCGGCATCATCAAGTACATCAAGTACATCAACTTGCAGTGGACTCGCAGATATTACGAGCCGGGTGAGTTCTCCGTGCAGCTCCCGGCCAGCGAGTACGTCAGCGACGCGGTGTACTTATACACAAAAGACCGGCCAGAGGTCGGCATCATACAGAAAAGAGAGTACGCCGACGGCTACGATGGCGAGGTCATGCAGCTGAGCGGCTTCTTTTACGAGTACAAGCTCAACGACAAGATCACCTTCCCGCGCTTCGAGCACTCTGGCAACATCGAGGACCTGGCGCGGCTGATCGTGAGCACCTACAAGGCGGACATCCCTCTGCTGCAGCTGGGAGATGCGAACAGCCCACGACTGGGGACGACCATCACCAAGCAGAGCACGGGCAAGGGACTCGCCACTGTACTCTATGAGATGTTAAAGACGCAGGAGCTCTCGCTCCGGTGTGTTTATAACTACCAGGCCAACACCATGAGCTTCGTGGTGTGGCAGGGCAAGGACAGAACGCAGGACCAGTCCACGAACAGCTTCGTGACCTTCTCCGAGTCCTTCAGGAACCTCCAGAACGAGGTCATCACGATCGACAGCTCGAACTTCAAGAACTACGCCGTCGTGATCGGGAACGGACAGTACGAGGAAGGCAACCAGATCGAGGTAGACGTGGATCTGAGAGCTGACTCTTCTGTCTACAAGCAGATCCTCTACGTCGACCAGACCGGCACGATCCTCGACCTGACCAAGCAGACGCGGGCAGAGTACGAGGCGCAGCTGGCGCAGGCTGGCTATGAGGCTCTGATGAACTACAAGGACATCACAAACGTGAAGTTCGACACCATCGACCGCGGCCTGACGTACCGCGTCGACTATGACCTCGGAGACAAGTGCGACATTGTCCTGGACTCGATCGCGGAAGCCTACACGGTGAGGATCACCGAAGTGGCCGAAGTGTTCAAGGAAGGGCAGCACAAAATCACGCTGCAGTTCGGCGACAAGGTGCCGACTGTCTACACTAAAGCAAGGAGATGATGAACATGCACAAATTGAACGCTTTCCCATTTACTTCAAAGCTATCCTATGACGAGCATGGCTGGCCACAGCTCGACAGAGCCGTCACTTCGGAAGTGCTTCGTCAGATCTACAAGCGCTACTTCACGAACGGCGTCTTCGGCATCTCAGACTCGACCTGCTTCCAGGTATCGGTCGCAACCGGAGGGGCTGGCGTAAGCATCGCACCCGGCGCGTGCCAGATCCAGGGCGCGACCGGTTACGAAGAGAACGCAGTGACGCTTGAGATCACGCCGAACAGCTCAAACCTTCCAAGGATAGACACAGTCGTGGCAAGACTCAACGACAACAGTGACTACCGCAGCATCTACTTCGACATCCTCGAAGGCACGCCTGCAGTCACACCAACAGCTCCGGCTCTTACGCAGAGCGACTCCATCTGGGAGCTCGGCCTCTGCAATATAGCAAGAGCGGCAAACAGCTCCGTGATCACAAACAGCAACATCACGGACACAAGAGCAGACTCGTCCCGCTGCGGCTATGTGACAGCCATCCAGCAGCTCGACACGGCGAGCCTCTACCAGCAGTTCCAGGCGTACATCCAGGAAGTCCAGGACGCCCTCGATGCTGCAGATGCAACCTACAACGAAACAGCGCAGAACTACCTCACCACACTGGAGACAACCGGCGACGCTCAGCTTGCAGCGATCACTGAGGCCTTCAACGCGTACGCGGCAGTGACAGAGGAAGAGTTCAACAACTGGTTCGCCTCGATCCGTGACATCCTCGACGAGGACGTCGCAGGCCACCTGCAGAACGAGATCGACGAACACGAAGACCGTCTGGCCCTCCTGGAGCAGATGGTGATCCAGAACCAGATCTCCGCACCGATTGACCTCAACGAGGTGGAGGGTGGCGTGCCTATCCTCTTGACCGACGACCTCGGAGTGGCTCTTCTGGCGGACTGGAAATATAAATACGCATAAATGAAAAGGAGGAACGAAAACAATGTCATCTATTAGTATTCAGACCAAAAAGATCAACGAGCTCGATCAGGCGCTCGCGGTCGGATCCGACAACGATCTCCTGGTGCTCCGTCTCGCTGACGGAACCGGCACCAAGGCCATCACAGTCGGAGCACTCCGTGAGGCCATCGCCGGAGACATCTCTCAGCTTGAGACTGAGGACAAGGACTCCGTAGTTGAGGCCATCAACGAGCTCGTGGCAAGGATCGCAGAGGACGAGGAGAACCTTGAGCCGCTCAACTACGACGGCGCAGGCGCTCACAATGCGATCTACAGAGGCAAAAACCTCGGCACTGCCTTCACAGCAGCACAGTCCGCAGCCATCCGCGACGGATCCTTCAAGGATCTCTACATCGGCGACTACTGGACCATCGACGGCACAGTCTACCGCATCGCAGACTTCGACTACTTCCTGAGAGCCGGCGACACTGAGTGCACAACTCACCACGCGATCATCGTGCCGGACGTGAACATGGACACCCAGAAGATGAACGACTCCAACGTCACCACTGGCGCGTATGTGGGCTCCAAGATGTACACCACAAACATGGCCACAGCGAAGGCCAAGATCAAGGCAGACTTCGGCAGCGCTCACATCCTCGCACACCGCGAGTATTTAGCGAACGCAGTCAGCAACGGCAAGCAGAGCGCCGGCGCGTGGTATGACTCCGAGATCGAGCTCATGACTGAGTCCATGGTTTACGGTGCGCCTCACTTCGCCCCTGCATGCGACGGCTCAACCGTTCCTGCAAACTATACAGTGGCATGCAAGCAGCTCAACCTCTTCAGACATCGCCCTGATCTGATCAGCAACCGCCAGACCTACTGGCTCCGCGATGTTGTTTCGGCGGCTCTTTTCGCGTATGTCAACGGCAACGGCTATTGCAGCTCCAACCACGCCTCGGGCGCCTATGGCGTCCGCCCGGCTTTCCCTATCTATTGATCAATAATCGGGGCCCCTTGTGGGCCCCTGATAAGGAGATAGAGAAGCATGTCAGACATACCAAAGAGCGAGCGCTCAGAGTCGCGTCTTGAAGCTCAGCACAAGGCCTACAAGATCAGGAAGATGATCACGGCCGAGCTGATGGCCTCCTTCGCCTATTCTCAGAAGAAGCAGGAGAAGCACATCAAGGCGATGACTGAACACATCAAAAACGAAGAGGAGAGAAAAGCAACCGCGCAGAAGATCAGGGAGCTGGAGGAAGACTTCGACACCTGGTTCATCAGAAAAGAGCGCGACCGGATCCTCGACCTGGTGCAGGGCATCTCGTCACACCTTCGCGCAGCGAATACGATCTGGCCAACCTACAAGGCCGAGTTCGTAGAGAGGCGCCTGGAAATGGACAGAGCCCTGGAGTGCTGCAACATGCTCCAAGATGAGCTGCAGTACTTAGTGGAAGCACTACCGGCAGACGTCAACAAGTACACGGCCATCGTGCTGGAGCTCGATCAGGAGTTCAACCTGATCAAGGCGCTGAGACAGTCGGACAACCGCTTCCTGAAGCACTTAAAAGATAAATAACCCACTGCGGGCACCCTCTGTACAGCGGATTGTTTCGGCGGCTAATTTCGCGAATGTCAACAACAACGGCAATTGCAACTACAACAACGCCTCGAACGCCAATGGCGTCCGCCCGGATTTCACAGACGCACACCTTCGGGCAAGCTCCCGCGTGCGTAAATGGGAAAGGAGAGGCTGTCCCTTCCAGGGCGAGCCTGGATAAATACCGGCCACGACGGTCTGCAGTTACGACTTCGGATCTACGCGTGGTTCTTTTTTATGTAAACAATGAATGTATTTTATGATGCGAACGAGATCTACGACGCAGGCACCAAGGCCATCAAGAGCAGCCCCTTCAAGTATGGGACGCAGCTCTACGAGATGAACCACCTGCTGGAGACCGCCAAGATCCAGAAGGGCATGAAGGAGCGGTCCTTCAAGTTTGACAAGAGCCGCAAGCATGTCATCAAGGAACGCGGCAAGAAGCGCTTCATCACGAGCGACACGATGCGAGTGAAGAGCGTCAACCATCTCGTCTGCGACAATGTGCTGATGCCGGCCACTGACAAGTATCTGATCTACGACAACGGCGCCAGCCGAAAAGGCAAGGGCGTCTCGTTCCACCGTCAGCGGTTCGAGTATCATCTGCACCAGTACTACAACCGGCACAAGAGCAACGAGGGCTACATCCTCCTGATCGACTTCTCCGGCTATTATGCAAACATTCCGCACGACAAGTGCAAGGAGACGCTGATGGCCTTCCTGCAGAAGCATCTGACGGATGAAGACGAGCTTGCAACTGCCGAGTGGCTCCTTGCGGAGCTGTTCAAGACCTTCGAGGTCGATGTCTCACGCTTCTCCGATGAGGAGATCAAGAGCTTCTACCAGGGCAAGGTCGACCCTCTGCTCAATGAGGGCATAGATCCGAAGACGCTGCCAGGCTTCAAGATGCTGAAGAAGGGCGTCGACATCGGGAGCCAGCCGTCCCAGAACATCGGCATCGTCTACCCGTACCGGATCGACAACTATGTGAAGATCGTCAAGGGTGTGCATGGGTACGCCCGCTACACCGACGACTTCCACGCCATCCATGAGTCGAAGGAGTTCCTGGAAGAGCTGCTTCAGGGCATCAAACAGATCGCCGACGAGCACGGCCTGATCATCAACACAAAGAAGACCAGGATCGAGAGGCTCGACGGCTTCTACCGGCATCTGCAGATCGGCTACTCGCTGCAGAAGAACGGCAGGCTGATCCGGAAGATCAACCCGAAGGCAGTCACGAGAGAACGCCGGAAGCTCAAAGCGTACAAGCGCAAGTACGACAAGAAGGAGATGGCCTACGAGGACATCGAGAACGCCTTCAAGGGCTGGATGGGTAGCAACTACAAGCGCATGTCACGGAAGCAGATCACGAACTTGTTCGTGCTGTATTATGAACTTTTTGAAAGGAGACCACAATGGCAAAGAAAACATGGAAGATTACGCTGGCTGATGGTTCAGTCCTTGACAACCTCAAGCTGAACGGCAACAACTTCATCTCTGCGACAAGAGTGCAGGAGGAGGACTTCGCGGGCAGTAAGCTCGATCACGTTATCATCGAAGGCCCTGATGGAGAGTATGAAGAGCATGACAACATGGCCCTCGTACAGATCACGGAGGTCAATGCGGACTACTGGTTCGTGCTTCGTGAATATTCTGAGCAGGAGATCTGGATGGCGAAGGTCAACTCGAACATGGAGTACATCGCTATGATGGCGGACATTGATCTGGAGGAGGTATAAAACTATGGCAAAAACTACAACCGAACACAGCAAGAACTTCGAGAAAGTGAAGAACTACTACGACAGACGCCTCTGGGGCATCACTCGCGTGCGTAACGCAGTAACAAACCCGAAGTCGGGCCCCTGGATCACTGCCGAAGAGTTTGAAGAGATCACCGGCCAGCCTTATGAGCCGGCCGAAGAATAAGGAGGGCCCTGATCATGGAGACGATCATCTCTGGAGTTATTAGTGCGATAGCTGCGATCGTGGTCTGCGTCATAAACCAGACCACACAAGCGCGCAAGACTGAGGCTCTCATATCTTACAAACTGGACGAGCTGACGAAGCGCGTGGACAAGCACAACAATGTCATTGAGCGCACATACAAGCTCGAGGAGCTGACCGCCGTCCAGGAGGAACAGATCAAGGTGGCAAACCACCGCATAGAAGATTTAGAGAGAGCACAAAAATGAAGAAAAACAAGAGAAAAATCGAGACGTCGAAGATCCTCTTGCTTGTTTCGGACGTTATGGCGACGGCTGTCCTCATCGGGACGGTCGTCGCAGTGTTCGTCCTTCAGGACGCGACGCCTCTGGCCTATCTCATCCCCGCAGTGTTCGGCCTGGCGGCAACCAGCCACGGCTTCTACTACTGGAAGGCCAAGGCGGAGAACCTCAACAAGTGGGGACAAGGCGACAAGGTAAAAATGAAAGAAGAGGAGGACCCTACACAATGGACTGGTTGATCAATAACTGGTATTTAATCGTGGCAGCAGGCGCCGTCATCGGGGCCGCTGTCTTCGCTGTCCGTAAGTTCTTAGGACTTCCAACGGAGCAGCAGATCAGAAACTTCCAGGAGTGGCTCAAGTGGGCCGTGGCTGAAGCCGAGAAACAGCTCGGAAGCGGCACCGGACAGCTCAAGCTGCGCCTGGTCTATGACATGGCCGTGGAGAAGTTCCCCTGGATCACGAAGCTCGTGACCTTCGAGGAGTTCGCGATGTGGGTGGACGAGGCTCTCATCTGGCTGAACAAACAGCTGGAGAGCAACAAGGCGGTCATCAGCATGATCAAGGGAGGCGATGACAATGGCAACAGCAGCACAAGCAGCTAATTTTATAGCAACAATCGGGCCACTCGTTCAGAAGTACGCCAAGGGCAGCGGGTACAAGATCGCCAGCACGGTGATCGCGCAGGCCTGCTGCGAGAGTGCCTTCGGAACGTGTGCACTGTCCAAGTATCACAACTACTTCGGGATGAAATGCGGAAGCGCATGGAAGGGCCCGAGCGTCAATATGACGACCAAGGAGGAATACCAGGTCGGCACGTTGACGACGATCAAGGACAACTTCAGAGTGTACAACTCTATGGAGGAGGGCGTCGCCGGGTATTATGGCTTCATATCTGCGAGCAGATACGCCAACCTGAAGACGGCCACAACTCCGAGAGAGTACGCGGAAAGACTGAAGGCTGACGGCTATGCCACCAGCTCGACTTATGTCAACACGCTGATGAAGATCGTCGAGACTTACAACCTCGCAAAGTTCGACGACTTCAGCGCAGAGGCGCCAGTCTCTTCAGCTCCTTCCGTCAATACAAACAAGGGCCCGACCTTCAAAGTCGGCAACAACTACACCCTCGGCGTGGAGCTGAACGTCCGCAAGGGTCCCGGCACGAACTTCGCGAAGAAGAGCTGGAACCAACTGACAGTGGACGCAAAGAGACACGACAAGGACAGAGACGGCGCGCTGGATCCCGGCACGGTCGTCACTTGCCTGGAGGTCAAGAAAGTCGGCGCGAACATCTGGATCCGCTGTCCTTCCGGATGGCTCGCCGCTTACTTCAACGGCAAGATCTACATCGAATAATTAAATAAAATAATAGGCCCAGGAGCTCCTCGCTGCTCCTGGGCCTTTTCTCTTTTTTATCCTGCTACCCGATGCGCTCAGGATAAAAAAGAGAACATCAAAGCATAATAAAAAGGGTCTCGCCGTCCCATGTGGCTGACTGGATCACCTCCCTGGCGATCTCGTTCTTCTCTTCCATCGTGAAGTTGTCAAAGTTGGCCAACATCTCACAGATCAGGAGCCGCTTCTCCTGGGCGTTCCTGAGGGTCACGGCGTTCCTTCTTTTTTCCTGCAGAGCTTCCGCCTCTGCTCTTTTTAACGTGGCAAGCTCCACGTCCAGCTTCTCGATCTCGGCCACGATATACTTCGCGGCGGGCCCGTTCTTCGCTGATCCTAAGGATGCGACCAGTCGGTCGATCTTCTTCTCTGTCTCCTGGATCTTCTTTTTGTTTTTGTCGCCGGATCCGGTGGTCTGCTTCTCCTCTTTTATGTATCTTTTCACGACATCCGGGTCGTGCTCGATCTCCCGGAAGATCTCCAGCACCTTTTCGTCCAAGAGCTCCGCCTTGATCTGGCCCATGTCACAGTCGCCGGCTCTCTCCCTCCGCGGGCACTTGTACCAGGTCGAGACAGTTCCGTCGACCTTCTTTTTTCTGGCCAGACCCATGAGGCGGCCACACTTGCACCGGAGCACTCCCTTGAGCAGAGTGGTCTCGTGCTTCATTGTTTTGTCGATTTTTTTCCGGCCGAAGTGATCCTGCACCTGCAGCCATCGCTCCGCTGACATGGTCGGCTCGTGGTAGCCTATGGAGACACGCCACTCTTCAGGAGGTGCCTGGACGTGCTTCTTCTTCCGGTTCACTCTCTTCTCAGTGGTTCGACCGTACACCATGACACCGTGCTGACCGTCCCAGAGCTCCCGGGGGCTTCCCTCGTCCATGATGCAGCCGAGCTCCTGGAAGTAGTCGAAGATCTCCGGAGTGTCAGCAACGCAGAACGGGCTCCTGAGGATCTGATGGAGCTGGGTGGTGGATAGGAAGGCGCCACGCTGGGAGCGGATGCCCTGCTGCCGGCAGTACGTCTCCAAGGCCTGCAGGGAGAAGTCGTTCGTGAGGAGTATGTCAACCAGTCGCTCCTTCTCTTCGTGCTGTTCGTCGTTTTTGACGAGCGTCTTGTGCTTCTTCGCTCCCAGATCGACCTCTACGATGTCATAACCGAACGGAGCCATGCCGCCACACCAGAAGCCCCGGGCCGCGAGGTGGTTCATGCCGTCCCGGATCCTGATGGAGTCGTTCCCGATCTCGATGCCGGAGAAGATCACCGCGAGGTACATCATCGCCTCGCCGATCGGCGTGGTCGTGTCGATGCCGTCCTTCACGGTCACGAACTTGACCTCGTGCTCCTTCAGATAAGTGTAGAACGTGCAGAAGTCCATCATGTCGGAACAGACGCGGTCGATGCGGTAGATCACGACGCAGTCGATCAGGCCTGCGCCTACATCCTCGCGCAGTCTGTTCATGGCGGGGCGGTCGATGTCGCTCCGGACATAGCCGTCGTCCTCGTAAGGCGTGACAGTGGTCACATCATCGAAGACGCGGTCGATGTACTCCTGGCAGGCCGACAGCTGCATCTTGACGCTGTCAGACGTGTCGGTGAAGTATGACTTGCGTGTATATATCCCAAAATTCAAGGCAGAGTCCTCCCTTCTATATTGAGAACCCTGCACAAAAATGTTATAATGTGGCCGTGTAGAGCGCACTCGCAAGAGTGCAGTGTTCTCGCTTCATGTCCGTCGCTGTTCCCGCAGCGGCGGGCTTTTTTTTTATTCTTTTACGCGGAGAACCGCGCAGGCGGCCAGCTTCGTGTCATAGCTGGCCAAACGGTAGGCCTTCAAGATCTCCAGCTCCTTCGGAGTAACCTCCAGCAGGATGTCAGCGTTCTCAGGATCCACACCTTCGCCGCATAATCTCACGACCATGTCGCTCTGGCCGAGCAAGTACATCATGTCGACGTTGAAATAGTCGGCCAGTTTTTCATAAACTTCCAGGGACGTCTCTCCAGCGGGCCGGCGCACGCCTCTCTCATAGCCGGAGATCGTCTGCTTATTTACTCCAAGCAACTCGGCAAGATCTTCCTGGGTGACGCCCTTCTGATCGCGTAAAAACTTCAATCTTTCGCCAAAAGTCGCCATTTTGAGCACCTCCTTCCGCGTCGGTAAACTTTTTGCTTATTTCCCTATTGACAATTATAAGCGAATTGTTTACTATATACAAGTAAGCGTTTTGCTTACACGATAAAAACGGAAGGAGGACGAAGCAGTGACAAGCACTAAACTCGACGCGGCAGTGATCGGACAGAAGCTCCGCATCTTGCGAGGCGATCGCCTGCAGCAGGAAGTCGCGGACGCGGTGGGCGTGTCAAAGATGGCCATCTCATCCTATGAGAACGGAGACAGAGTCCCAAGGGACGAGATCAAGGTCAAACTGGCCCAGTACTTTGATGACACAGTCGAAAATATTTTTTTTACCGAGATGTAAGCGTTTTGCTTATATAGGCGCGGGAACGCCGGAAGGAGGAAGCGAGAACATGGAGAACAAACAACATATTTGTGATTTACTCACCGAGACACTGAGAGCTACACGAGACCAGTCAGATCTGAAGCTCATCCGCTACGAGGAAATAGGCCAAGATCACCAGCAGGTGGTTCTTGAATATGAGAACGGAGGCTTCCGTTCCGTGAACGTGTCACTTGACTCCGGGATCGCGATGGTCCGCGACATCCTGAGAGCTCTGCAGTGAGGAGGTGGCCAAGATGATGAAATGCGAGTTCGAGGCAAAGCTGAACGAGCTGGAGCCGATCCAGCGCACCGTGAGCGATGAAGACTACAAGCTGATCGAGTACGTCTACACCTTCCACCCTTCGATCAGCGAGACAGAAGGCAAGCGTCAGGTGGCGCTCCTCTATCACGAGTTCGGGATCCGGATCTTCAAGGACATGGAGGCAACCGCAACCCGCAACAGATCGCTGGAGGTCGAGATAGGCAGAGCACGGCACAAGCTCCAGGCACTTCTCGAGGAGGCAGATGACCTCCGGAAGGGAGTCGGCCTATGAGAACGTTCTGGACAGTATATCCGGATGATCCGGATCTGAAGCCTCAGCACTTCACCACGAAGCGCGAGGCGCAGGAGTGGGCGGACGGCCTCTGCTGCAGCTACTACATCGAGCACATTTAGGAGGTGGCCATGAAGAAGAGGGAGATCAAAGTGAAAATCACATACACCGAAGGCTACAAGGAGCGCTTCACAGCGGCCTGCGTAAAAGTGGCCAGGAAGAGGGTGAGCTCATGAGAAGAGAAGACCCGAAGACGCTCGTCAACAGCTTCCTGCTGGGGCTCGTGATCGCACTGATCGCGGCAGCAGTCCTCCGACCCTTATATGAAAAGGAGCAGGCCGAGAGGAAGAAGATCGCCGAGGAGTGGGTGCAGGAACAGATCAGAGCCGACAGAGCCTACAAGCTCGAAGTCGAAGCAGAGAAGGCCCGCTGGGAAGCGATCGAAGAAGAGGAGAGGCTCTCCGCTATCACAGAGAACGCGACAGAAGCCGCTGAGGTCATCTTCGACGACACCCGGATCCCGGACGACATCGAAGAGGCCGCCAGGAAGTGGGGCGAAATTTACGACATCGAGCCGGAGTTCCTGGAAGCCGTAGCCTGGGCCGAGAGCAGGTTCGATCCTGAAGCAGTCAACGGTGGCTGCGTCGGACTGATGCAGGTCTCACCTTACTGGCACCACGATCGGATGGAGCGCCTCGGAGTAGACGAGGATGGGCTCTACACCGTAGACGGGAGCATGGCCGTCGCGGCCGACTACTTCCGCGAACTTATGGACACCGGCAACGACACCTACTGGGTGCTTATGACATACAACGGCGACAGCAGAGCGCCGAGCTATCTGAAGTTAGAGGAGGGGCCGTCGGAGTACGCTCTGATCATATACGACCTGACCTTTGAACTTATAGAAACACAC
>Ga0310695_10001078_pt1 | contig 66609 bp, 45 predicted proteins | sample RumenRJG_04DNA_FD_203882 | JGI IMG/M metagenome (GOLD analysis project Ga0310695, IMG submission 203882) | Bovine rumen microbial communities from Lethbridge, Alberta, Canada - RJG_04 (v2) (version 2) | ecosystem: Host-associated > Mammals > Digestive system > Stomach > Rumen | place: Canada... | reverse complement strand
GATCTTCGAGCTGCAGAAGCAGCGCTGCTTAGAAGCGGCGGCAGCGGGCGCCGTCCTTGTCTCTGGCCGCATTGCTAAAGGCGAGCAAGATATCATCGACACGGCCCTTAGCCGTGGCTTTTCCGTCATCATCATTGCCGACAACGGCTTTCCTGAGCTTTATCACCCCTCAGAGCGTCGGATTCTCCTCTGTTCAGAAGGCCTTCTGCTGATGGTAACCCCTTGGCTTTATCACTATCGCCGGGCCGATGAAGGGATCAGCGTTGCGGAGTGTAAGACGATGAACTGTATAGCCCAGGCCCTCTGTCGTACGAAAGACGACTGGTGGAAATGAAAAAAAGCTCGCCGATAGGCGAGCTTTATTTCGATGAGTGGTCATCGTGATTACTTCACAATAGCCTTCTTACCGTTAACGATGTAGAGACCGTTACGCTGCGGAGCTGCAACCTTGCGGCCCTGGAGGTCGTAGATGTCACCTGCGGCGTCAGCGTCGATCTGCAGACCCTTGACGACTGTCGTTGAACCGTCAGCATTGTTGAAGGTAGAGAACAGACGGGCGGTAGCAGTACCGTTAGCCTCGATGTAAGCACGCATCGGCAGGATGCAGGAGCGATCTGTTTCCGAATAGCCTGCACCAGCAAGAATCTTACCCCATACGTTGTTGCCCTGCATAATATACTTATCCTTTGCAGCGTCACCTTCCTTATACTGCATCGAGCCTGTAAGCTTGTAAAGACTCTGTCCGCTTACAGCAGATGAAGAAGCGGGATCTGAAGTGCAGGCTTCGTATTTCCATTCTCCTGATTCGTACTTGACAGTCTGGCTGACGGTAGCATTGGTGGTGCTGAGGCACTGACCGCTGGCAGAGGGGATGAGGACGTACGGCCTCATGGCTGTGAGCTCAGTGGCAGCAACCTCTGTGAAGCCTAACTGATCTGTCTTCGAGTACGACAGCTGATAGGCTGTGACTGACTCGGGGATAGGCAGAGCGTAGGGCAGGCATACGGTGTAGCCCTGCTGCTTGTTGTTGGCAACAGCCGTCAACTTACGTGTGTTCACGATGTTGTTTGCAGTGAATGCAACGGGAATCTCCATATCCCACTTTGCATCTGTTGCAGTGGTGAATCCAGTCTGTGTACCGCTGATATCATCGTAGATCTTGAATGTCTCACAGTTCAGTCCTGCTCCGGTGTTATAGATGTAGTTCTCACCCTCAACGGTTGTTCCCGTCAGGTATACCAGTGTCTGCTTGGGCAGACCTGTGAACGGCGTGTTAGTAGCGGTACGGTTGAGGCTTGACGGTGTGTAGTTTGCAATCAGTCGGGCATCGATGAAGCGAAGCGTGCTGCAACCATTGAAAGCGCCATCCTCAATATCCACGATGTCAACAACCTTGGTCGTTGAAGTACTACCAGTACCCTGTCCGTCCTTCAACGTAATCGTTGCTGTAGCAGGAATCGTCAGCTCGGTAGCATCCGTAGCAATGACGGGATCTGTGTTAGCAGTTCCTAAAGCAGCCTTGTTGGCTTCTGTCAGGTGCAAGCTGCAGACGCGGCTGTCATCGTCCAACTGAGTGTTTCCCTTAACATAGTATTCGTTCAGGACACAGAACTCAATCAATTTTGAGTCCGTCCAGGAATAATCGTTACCGGTCAGCTCTATCCAGTAAATACCATCCTTACTGTCGGTAATACTGGCGACGGATGCGCTCTTGTCCGACTTCGTGTAGATGACAGCCGTGTAGTCTGTGCCCTCGACAAGTTCGGTCGTTCCGTCCTTCACGGTGATGTCAGCCGTAGTCAGCGTTCCGTCTTTTGGCAGGATGATACTGCCATTCGTCAGGTCCAACGTGACATCGCCACCCTGCGACGAGAAGCTCTTCAGCACGTGAACCGTCATCTGCTTGGTACCCATGAAGTTGCCACGGCCCTCGAAGGTCAGGGTGTATTCGCCCGGATCCTTGATAGAAGTGGGTTCTGAGGTATAGGTATAGTCGGCAGCCACCAAGTTATACGGTGTTGCAGCGTACTGTGCCGTGATGTTATTATCGGAAGCGGCATTGATGTTCGGAGTGATGCTGCTACCCGTCCAAGCCATCTTCGATGCTTCTGTGAAGGTCACATCCTGCAGGTCACGCCTTGCGATGACGTAGTTGGCGTAAATCGTTCCGAAGTACTGATTTTTACCTTTGATGATGACCGCGTTGGCGTAGGTCTTGGCGTCCTTATAGTCAGCTTCTCCACCTGCCATTGCCCACGTGTAGTCGGTATCAGCTGTTAGCAACGTTCCTCCCTTATACACTTTGGTATTGGCTTTCGTTGGGGGCAGGTTCTGACCCGTGTAGATGTTGTCTACATAGACCACGATGTAGTTCTCGGCAATGTTGGTGCCGTTGCTAATCTCGAAGTCCCAAGTGGCCGTTCCTGTGAAATTACCGTTATCTTTAGCCGTCAGGGTAATGGCACCCGTGTACACCTTGGCATCGTGGTAAGTGTCGGTTTTTATGCTAATCGTGTAGTCGGTATTTTCAATCAACTTGTACGTATCATATTTAATATTACCCTGTGCATCAGCCTGAATCCAAGTCTTCAGTCCGGCTTGGTCTACTGACCAATCAGAAGCATACTCCTTTGCTGTTTCAAGTGCTACTTCACTGATATCGCGCTGGCTGATGGTGAAACTAGTCCTGCGTTCACCAGTGTATCCATTATCCGCCACACCAGTAATCACGAGCTCATCCACATAGGTCTTGGCATTAAGGAACTGGCTATGGCCAGAAATCCAGCTCAGCGTATAATGAGTACCTTCGGTCAACAGCGTTTTTGTGCCACCTATCATGTCGTATACCTTGACCTTGCTCTTGACAGCGGCTAAGTCATACTCGGTGCCATTAAAAACCACAGGATCTACCTCTACAGTGATATCGCTATGGGTGATGGATTTTGTAATCCACCAGTTAAAGGATACCGAACCATTGGCCAAAGCGCCTACACCTGTTTTGGCAGCTATCGTTGTTGAATATTTGCCAGGGGCCATAGCAGACGTTGTTCCGGTAACTGTATAATGGGTATCTTTGGTAAGATTTCGATTAAGATAGGAAGATATGGATTTGACATTTGATACAGGAGTAATTGTACTGCCAGTATAATTTACCTGATGTGCAGTTGTGCTAAAGGCGCATGTATATTGAAATGGTGTGCTTGTGTCAATCGAATTGAGTTCTTTCGTGTTATATTCGATATAGATATAGCTGAAACGTGTATGGTCGTCCGCTTTAATCGTCACGGAATTTCCATTGGTGGCGCTACTACATGTTGCTACGATATGAGTAGCGTTGTTATTATTGTGGATTGTCGCAGTTGATGGGCTTGTTGATTGGCCACCAGAGTAATAACCGATGCTCCATGTTCCATTGGAAGCAGTTATCACAGGATTATTATCGTCACCTCCACCTTCACTCATGTTACTGTCATAAAGAACAATCTTTTTGATATAGTAACCTGATTTCAGAGAAGTGACTTTAATATAATTATAATCATTAGAGTTATCTTCTTTAAACCCTATATATGGGTTAGTAGCAGATTTATAAATGAAGTTTCCCCATAACTTCACGCTAAAAAGTGCTTCAGTAAAAGAAGCATTAGAAATAGCCCCATCTGCTCCAATATAGACTTGTGGATTAGAAGTAGGTTCAACATCTCCGCCAGGGATATTGCCATCTAGGCTTGCTAAAGCAAAATTGCGCCAACCCGTATTACCTGTTCCATCGGCTGCCTGCGAAGTGTTTACTCCTATCAGGAGCATTGCAATGAATATAAGAATATTTTTCTTCATAGTTGTGTTCTTTCTTTATTTTGTTAAACGACTGTAAGAGGGTTCTGTAGCGGTGCCGCCGAGCGTCCATACCTCGTGCAACAGGTCGTAGTCCTTGCCGAGAGTGAGGGCGATACCCTGCATCTTGCCTTCCAGGTTGTTGTCTAACTTAAAGGTGTTGCTGGCCTCTGCAGCGGGTTCCGTTTCGAGAGGCTTGTAGATGTTGGGGCCGAGGATGTGAACGCGGTAGTAGAGCGTTACAGTAGCCGTAGCGTCCTCTGTGCCAGCAATCTTGAGAGGAATGTAGAACAGACCGTCGCCCTGTGTTGATGTTGAAGGATCGGGTGCGCCTGTTGTGGGGCCGTTTAAATAGGGGATGTCAACAGCTGTCAAAGATGAGCCGTCGAAGGTCATCGGTGTTTGGAACATATTCAGATAGGTACGTGTGGTTGTCAGCTCGCCGCTGATAATCTCTTTCCAGTTGGCCGTTCCGTCAGCGCTGTTCAGAATGAGGCGAGCCTTGTTCGTCAAGTTCTTGTACTCAATCTTGATACCGTAAATCTTAATCTCTGAATAGTTTAAGATGAGACCGTTCAGCTCAGCGTTCGTGCCGATGGTAATGCGGTTGCCGATGCTGGCAAGGGCATGTTTCATCGTGAACTGCACCTTGTGGTTAATCAGCTTGGCTGTCGGGGTGGCCTCATTATCCCAGTTTGTTACGTCCGTCCAAGGCTCGTAAGATGTGCCATTCTGGCGTGTGCCGAAGAGCAGGTCAATCTGGTTGGCATCTTCCGTCTTAGCCCAGTTGTTGGGATCGGGGTCAGTGTAATTCCACACGTCCCAGGGCTTCGAAGCCAAGCGGTAGTTAATCCAAGGATCGCCCGTCACATCGTTGTCGCTGATGTCAGTGATGCACTTGTCGCTGGCCGGTGCTGCTTCGTAGGGAGCGTAAGCAAAGAAACTGAGGTATTCGGGCACCTCTGCCAAAGCATTGGGCCAGTACTTCAATGGGGCGTATCCCCAGGCTGTACCAGTGTAGGTCAGACTCTGATTCCACATGAAGTCAGGACTTACCGTGACATTTTCGTACTTCAGCTTGCCTGTGTAGGAGGCAAAGACGCCGATTTTTTCTGCCTGCAGGGCATCACCATTGTAGATGGCACCGCTGGCACGTGTTGCGTTCTCCACTTCGTCTCCGTTGAATTCGAAGGCGATGGCGTCTGTCGACGGCTGGTAGCCGTTGTTGCCGGCGATGTCTTCTGCATCGTTAGAGCATGCCGTGAGGAACATGGCGCCAGCAAGTAATGTTAAGTATTTCTTCATACGTTTATATATTTTGTTATTTTTTATTTCATCTTTTGGGGCTGCGTTCGTTGGGCAGCGGGGGCGACAGTCAGGGCCGTCGTTTTCTTCTCCCTCATTTTCGCCTTGCGGTAGGGCAGGGGACAGAACCCTTTTAATTCATGATAGACAATTGGTAATTCACAATTGTCAGAGAGCGCTTTTCAGCTTTGTTTTTTCTTTTTTGAAAAAGAGAGGCCGCCGCCCTTTTGCGGCGGCTTCTCTTGTATAGAGGATTGAATAATATTACGGAGTAACACCGTTGTAAGGCAGATCAACGGGCTTCTCACCTGGGGTGTCATCCCAAGGCTGAACAGAAGCTTCGAACTTGGCGCTGGTCATACCGAGGATAATGTTGATGGCATAGCCCTTACCCGGTTCCATCTTCACAGGATCAGTGGTGCCGAAGATGTCCTTACTGGTCTTGCGGATAGTGTTAGGGATAACTGAACCTGCAGTTACGCCATCAGAGAGAATGCCTGCCAAAGCAGCATCCTTAGTCTCCACGTCGTAGCAAATCTCAATGTCGATGTCCTCCTTGGTAGGAATGACGAAGATAGGCAGGGCGGGATCGCCACCGAAGAGGTTCACAGCTGTACCCGTGACACCAGCATTCTTACCACCAGGCCATACAGCCTTACTGTAGTTCTCAATGATTTCGGGGTTCAGATTAACATTCTCCTCGTTCTTATCCTGGCCATTGTATGTGCCTTCCTTACCTTCCTTACGACCGTCGTTGAAGGTAGTGGTGGTGAAAGCCAGAGCGGTGTTGCCGTCGTAGCCCTTCCAGTTGGGTACACCATACTTGATGGTCTCAGTACCTACAGTTCTGTCCTCAGTCTCAGTGCTGTTCAGGTTCAGAGCACCCTTCATCACGAAGCCACCAATCTTAATCCAGCGGACATAGATGCGGGTCTCATCAGGGTTAATAGGCTGAGTCGTACCACTCGGAGTCTGTGCGTCAGCAATGTACTTGATGGTGACGTTCAGCTTAGCCAGAGCGTGGAGCAGGTTCCAGCTCAGTTTGCTTGCATTAGTAGGATCTGCTGGTTTGATCAGGTTTACGAAAGGCTTAGCTTCGTTGACAGTTGCTCTGCCAGTCACGATGGGAGCGTATTTGGTTGCAGCATCCTTGGAAGCAACACCCCAGAGAAGGTCAACTGACGTAGCAGGGTTGGCATCAACCACATACTTCACGATAGGATCGCCAGAAGCGGTGTTCTTTGAAATAGAAGTGATGTTCTTACCCTGAATCTGATCCTTGTTGAGCTCAATGAGTTCTTCCTTAGCAGCATCATCAGATACGGTATTACCAGTCTGATCTGTCAGATAAAGTGCATAATCGTGAATTGATTCAACATTATTAATCGTTGCCTTGAAATATTCCAGACCTCTACCAACAAGATCTGTATTTACATCAGCTACATCAGAATAAGTAGTACCAAATTCTGCATTGAAGGCAGCAATGTATTCTGCATCGTCAGCGAATGTTACACCTTTAGCTTCTGCATACGTAGCTTTGTCTACCACAGCTGTCGACGTATAGGTGTTGTACTTGATACCCAGCGTCTTCAGGAATTTGACTAACTCAGTATCAGTCAAAGTCTTAACTTCAGGGATACCAGTCTCGTTAACGACATCGATATAAGGAGCGTATGCGAAGAATGATACATAGTCAATGTTCTCAGAGTTTGCACCCTGCTCTGTTCCTTCTGCTTTACCAAACTCGTTGGGCCAGTACATCACGGGGTTGTACTTCCACTCGCTGCCGGTGTATGTAACCTGCGTGTTGTACATGAAGTCAGGCTTAGAGTTCTCCTTGTCGTACTTCTCGTCGTCGGTATAATATGCCAAAACGCCAAAACCACTAGTTCCAACCGTAGCGGTTTTCATGACACCAGGATCACCAGCACGTGTGATGGTGCGTGGCGTATAGACGCTGAAGTTGATGGGAGCCTCGCCAGCATTCTGCTGAGCGGTTTCCACGCCTGCCAGCTCCTCACTTGAGCAAGCTGTCAGCAATGCAGCGGCTGCTGCGAATAAAAATATCTTTTTCATAATTGTTATTATTTTTTCTTTTTGTTAAAACTGAAGTTCTTACTTGCTAAATGTGTGAACTATTAGTTGTTTGCGGGCAGGGTAGCGGTGCCGGGATCCTGATCATCCCAAGGCATAACCTCAGCCTCAACCTTGACGCTGGTCATACCGATATGGAGATGCAACACGTAGTACTTACCAGCCTCCATATTAACAGCATCAGTAGATTTGAAGATTTCCTTGCTTGACTTGAAGATCTTGTTCTCGATGCTCTTACCCGGAGTGAGCTTGTCAGAAAGCTTCTCGGCCAGTTTCTTGTTGTAGGTCTCAACATCATAGACGATAGAAACGTCGATGGGCTTGTTCATAGGAATGACAAAGATGTCGCCCTTGCCAGCTGTTGTGCTTGCTCCAATCCACTTGCTATTTGTTTTATCCCAAGTGCGGAACAGGTTCTTCGATTCAACAGTGACACCCTTGTTGTCGGTCGACCAAGCAGTCTTAAACTTGCCGTCATCAGGATCATTCAGCTGATATTCAGTGCTCTGGATGAGATCCGGGTTCAAGAAAGCATACTTCTCGTTGGTAGCCTCACCGTCAGGAGTTCCTTCGCTGCCGTCCTTACGACCGTCCTTGAAGATGGTCTCCTCATACTCCAGGTCGCTTGTGCCGTCGTATGCCTTCCAGTTGGGTTTGTTAGCGCCAATAGTAGTATTGTTCAAGTTCAGGGCACCCTTCATCATAAAGCCGCCAATCTTCACCTCACGAACCCAGATCTTGGTCTCCTCAGAAGCTTCGAGCTTGCCTGTGTTGCCGTAAGTTTTTGTGTCATCGAAGTAGTCGATAGTCACGAACAACTTAGACAGAGCGTGACGCAGGTTGAAGCGAACCTTGTTGTCTGTGTTAACAGAATAGCCACCTGTATAATCTGTATAATCGGTGGTAGCAGGGTTGTTCGGCTTCAGCAGGTCGATGAAAGGCATACCGGGTTGAACTGTTGCGGTTGCAGGACCCCAAGTAGTCTTATACGGTTCATTACCAGCATACACACCCCAAAGGAGATCGACAGATGTGGCGGGGTCGGTGTCAACAACGTACTTGATGATGGGGTCACCAGCACCAGTGTTCTTGGTCATAGCGGTGATGCCCTTTTCGTCCTCACCAACACCCTTAGCGGGGATACCAGTAGATGGAACGACCTGTGTCCAAGGAGCGTAAGCGAAGAAGGTGACGCGGTCAATCTCATCAGCAATAGCTGACTGGCCATACTCGTTCGGCCAGTACTTAACGGGCTCGTACTGCCATTTTGTGGGAGCAACAGTGCCGTCGCCATCACCCTTCACCTGCTGGTTGTACATGAAGTTGGGCGTGCTGGTCTCAACGTAGTTACCGTTGTTAGTGTAATAACCGAAAACGCCAAAGCCGCTCTTGGCAGCGTCGCCTACGGTAATAGTTGTTTGCATTCCTGCCTCACCGGCACGTGTCACGTTACGCGGCGTGTAGATGCTGAATGCCACCGGGGTCTCAGCATTGTCCTGCTGAGCAACCTCAGAGTTTGACAGCTCCTCGCTTGAGCAAGCGGTCAACAATGCAGCGGCTGCTGCGAATAAGAAAATCTTTTTCATACTTTTGATGATTTTGATTAAGTTAATAAATATTGAGTGTTACATTCCTTATTTGTCAAATTAGAAGTTGACATCCACTGGATCCTCATCCTGCCATGGAACAACGACGCCGTCGAATTCCAGACCGTTGGCTGCTTCTACGTATGGCAGCTCGGGCTGTCCGAGGAAGCCGTTCAGCAGGTCGATACGCAGTGCGTACTCGTTGCGGAAGACGTTGATGAGGTTACCTACGTTGAAGTGGTAGTAGCAGACGGTGCGACGGTCGCGGAGCAGGCATCTCAGGTTGATGCGGATCTGATCGGTTGGACGGTCAGAAAGTTCCTCGTAGCTGTAACCGTCGATATCGGCCTGTGTGCTGTACTCACGGTTAGAGAGGGCACGCTGCGGGGTGTGGACATCCCAATTGCGGTTGGTGAAGTTCATCGGTCCCCAGGTCTTGAAGGTCTTGGCGATGTAGCCGAGGCCGCCCTGAGCATCATAGTCGCGGGTATTGGGATCGTAGTATACTTCCCAGTCATCGAGCTTCAGCAGACATGGCGTGTCTGTGGTGACGCAGTCAACGAGCTTGTAACCGTTGGCCAGGCCTGCAATCGAAGCCTCGACCTTGTTGAGGTAGTAGATACCCTTGATGTAGATACGTATACGCATGTTCCAGGGGATGATAAGGGGCTCCATGTTGTAGAGCTGCTTGACCAGCGTCGACTGGTAGGTGTCGCGCTCCTCGTAGGGGATGTAGCGGTCGTACTCACCGGTGTTGACATAGAAGTGGATGGTGTCGTTGGCGATGTCCTCCGGCTCCCAGGCAATCTGGTAGAGACCGTTGGCATTCTTCTTCAGCATCTGTCCGTAGGCAGGCTCACCATACAGTTCGGGGATAGAGTCAGCCTGGTAGCTGTTGGGCAGGGCCTGCACCGTGGCGGTGTTGGCGAAGTCCATACCGACGAACTCCTGATGGCCATACTCCTCGGGTGAGTAGTCAATCACCAAGCCATCGTAGTCGCCACGGCTGAGATAGGACTCGAAGTGACGCACCTCAGAGGTGGTGTAGCGGAACGATGTGCGTCCGTCCTTGGGGAAGAACCAGACGGTCATACCATCGGGGTCTGTGGCGGGCTGAACATTGGGGTTGATGCCCCACTCGCGGTAGTAGTTACGCCAGTCGATGTCGAGCTCCACCTGCTTAAAGTTGTCCTGATAGACCCACAGGTCGCGGCGGCAGCTGGCCGTCGTCAGGAGCATCAAGGCTGCTGCCGCCAGGGTGACGGCCTTCGTGCAGCGTTTCATATACTTATTTTTATTCATAGCTACTTGTAATTATCGGTTTTACTCGTTTGACTTGGCAGCTTTAGCGGCGGCCTTGGCGGCCTCCTTTGCTGCTTTCTCTGCGGCCTTTGCCTCTGCGGCGTCAGCCTTAGCCTTTGCTTTGGCAGCTTCTGCCTCAGCCTTAGCGGCAGCCTTGGCAGCCTCTGCTTCAGCCTTTGCTCTTGCCTTTGCGTCGGCCTCAGCAGCCTTGGCAGCTTCCTTCGCAGCCTTAGCAGCCTCCTTGTCGGCAGCAGCCTTAGCCTTTGCCTCAGCCTCAGCTACTTTTGCAGCCTCTTTCTCGGCAGCAGCCTTTGCCTTAGCCTCAGCTTCGGCAACTTTAGCAGCTTCCTTCTCAGCTTTTGCAGCAGCCTTGGCGGCCTCCTTGTCAGCGTTTGCCTTCACCTCGTTGCCGGCAGCAGCTAACTTGGCAGCTTCCTTCTCAGCCTTGGCAGCCTCTTTAGCGGCCTTAGCCTCAGCCTTAGCTCTTGCCTTTGCCTCAGCGTCAGCAAGCTTGGCGGCCTCAGCCTCTGCCTTCACTCTTGCCTTAGCCTCAGCCTCCGCTGCTTTAGCGGCTTCCTTGTCAGCCTTGGCTTCTGCCTTCTGGGCATCCTCTTCGGGAACGTCGAAACGGAGAGACTTGTCGAAGACGGCGTCGTTATAGCCGTCGCGGTCGGACTCCTCATAGTAGTGTGAAGGAATCATCACGTAGTCAGGATCCAACGGACGCGATGTGGGAATCATCGGGTTCTTCTTCGTGCCGAAGAGATAAGCTATAGTAAGGTTCGCGTGCGTGGCTCCTATAATATGCTTCCAGCCCGTGTCCTGCCACATCAGGTGATCGTCGTACTCCTCCTCGTGGCCCACGGGGAACTGTGAGCTGCCGAGGTAGTGACGGTACTTGGTGGGGATGTAGCCGAAGCCGATGCCACCGTCGATGGCCCACTGCTTGTGGCGTCCGAAGCGGTGCTGGTAGCCGATGTTGCAGTAAACATTCAGATACTCACCCTGATAGCCTTCGCTGTGCTTCCACTCCCAGTCGTAGTAACCGATGGCAACGGCGGGACCAATGTGCCAGCCGTCGAGACGGTGGTGCTTAGCGCGGTTGCCGAGCCAGTAGCGCAGTTCCAGACCCCAGTTGAGGAACTGGTGTGCGTGTGCGTTGTGCGACCATGTGAACCAGGGGCAGAAGAACTCGCCTTCGATACTCCAGCGGTTGGTCTTGCCGAGTGAGCGCTCCACCTGAATGTTAGGTGTGATGAAGCCCCACATCAGCAGGTTCGTCTTCACAGCCCAAACGTGGTTCTGGTAGACCGGCTCCACATAAGGTGCGCAAGGCTCAGGTATATAAAATACGGTATCGCGAATAACTAAGGTGTCCTTCATATTGACAACCTTGGCGATGACAGCCGAACCAGACGAACGGAGGGTAGGCAAGTACTTTGTGTTCAGTATGTTCCAAACGCGACCGCGGTCGAGCTTGCGTAACTTGGCCTCACGCTCATCACGAGCCCAAGTGTCCTCAGAGGGTTCCTCCTGAATGATTTTCAGGACATCGTACTTCCAAGGCTCGTTGCTCTCGTCGATCATCTTGTAGAGACCACCCCAGCGGGCACCCTGGTTGATGACGGCGATGCGGCCGTTGAGCCAGCCGAGACGATCGAGCAGGGCTTGCTTCAGGGCCAGACCGCGCTCCTCGCCGAGGCGACGGTTGATCTCTATGGGGCCTTCAGGTGATGCACCGCTGTAGACATCAAGTTTCAGATACTGTGCCGGTACATTGGCATAATTTGCATTAATGTACTGAACAAACTGGTCAATCTCCCGTTTGTTGTCGGCGAAGTTGGGATCCAGGTTGCTATTGCCAACGCGGAAGTGGACTTCCAGCGTGTCTCTTGCTTCTTGGGCGTTCGCCTGCGCACAGGTAAAGCCGAAAATTGCAAGGAGCAACCATACTTTCTTGTAATAATGTTTTTTTGCCATTATATTGATAATTTTTATAAAATTCGGTTGTTAGGTTGGTTAAAATCTCTGCAAAGATAGATAATTTGCTTAAATAGTGTTTCTATTCTAATGTACAAGTATTCCCAATTTGTCTTTTTATGTATCTCATTTTGTCTTTTTACACAGACAAATCGGTATTTTCTTGGTCTTTCGTAGGTGTTTGTTGGTCGTTTCGTCGTATTTTGCGGTATTCGTTGGGTGATGTGCCGTAGACCTGCTTGAAGACGCGATAGAAAGTGGAGGGATTGCCGATGCCGCACTCTTCGGCGACGGCTTCCATGCTGTAGTGGGGGTGCTGCTGCATCAGTGTGAGGGCGTAGGCAACGCGCTTGCGGTTGAGGTAGGTCTGGACGTTGCCGCCACCGCCGAAGCGGCGGATGAGCTGACCGATGCGCTCCTTGGAGAGTCCGGAGGCGGCGCAGAGGCCCTCGCGGCCAAAGGTGGCGTCGAGGAACAGGCGCTGCTCGTCGACGCGGCGGTCGATGGCGGCGAACTCCTCGGCGGGGGTGAGGACTTGCTGCGGCAGAGGCGCGGCCTGCGGGGAATGAAGGGGGGAGGCCTGCGGGGAAACCGCAGGGGCGGGTATTGGTTGCGGGGAAACCGCAGAGGCGGGGATGGCCTGCGGGGAAACCGCAGGGGCGGGGATGGTCTGCGGGGAAACCGCAGGGGCGGGGATGGTCTGCGGGGAAACCGCAGGGGCGGGTATTGTTTGCGGGGAAACCGCGGGGACGGGCTGGGGGGAAGACGGCGGGAGCTGGGAGAGGCGGCGCCGGAGGGCGCGGTTGGTGCGGACGAGGTAGGCAACGGCCGCAAGGAGTGCTATGATGATGAGGGAAAGGACGGTGGTTAGCATAGGAGAGTAGGTTGGTGGGACTTGTTGGGGCTTGGTGGGACGGGGAGGATTGGAACTATATTTTGATGCCGTTGGCAATGACGGCGTCGCGCATCTTCTTCTGGAGGTTGCTGGCGAAGATGAAATCGGTGAGGCGCTGGTTGGGCGACTCCATGATCTGGTGGCTCTGGCCCTGCCACTCCTTGTGGCCCTCGTAGATGAAGATGATGTTCTCGCCGATGCCCATGACGGAGTTCATGTCGTGGGTGTTGATGATGGTGGTCATGCCGAACTCGCGGGTGATGCCGTGGAGGAGGTCGTCGATGACGAGAGAGGTCTTCGGGTCGAGGCCGGAGTTCGGCTCGTCACAGAAAAGGTACTTGGGGTTCATGACGATGGCGCGGGCGATGGCCACGCGCTTCTGCATACCGCCGGAGATCTCGCCGGGGAACTTCTGTTCGGCGCCGACGAGGTTGACACGGTCGAGGCAGTCCATGGCGCGCTTCTGTCGCTCGCGGAGGTTCATGGTGGAGAACATGTCGAGGGGGAACATGACGTTTTCGAGGACGGTCATCGAGTCGAAGAGGGCGGCGGACTGGAAGATCATACCCATCTCGCGGCGCATGGCAATCTTCTCGCGCTTCGTCATGGCCACGAAGTCGCGGCCGTCGTAGAGGATGTGGCCTGAGGTTGGGGTGAGGAGGCCGACGAGGTTCTTCATCAGCACGGTCTTGCCGGAACCTGACTGGCCGATGATGAGGTTGGTCTTGCCATCGTCGAAGACGGTGCTGATGTCCTTCAGCACCTGTTTGTCGTCAAACGACTTGTATAGGTTTTTGACTTCAATCATGACAGCAATTGCGTTAGGAAGACGTCGGAGAAGAGGATGAGGACCGATGAGGAGACCACGGCGTCGGTCGACGCCTTGCCCACATTGACCGAGCCCCCCTCGACGGTGTAGCCGAAGAAGGCGGGGACGCTGCTGATGATGAAGGCGAAGAAGAGACTCTTGATGATCGACATCCACATGAACCACGGGATATAGTTGTGCTGTAGGCCGAGCGTCAGGTCGTCGGGCGTGATGATGTGCATGCCGTAGGCCGTGAAGTAGGCGCCGACGATGCCCATAGCCGACGAGAAGATGACGAGGAAGGGCATGAGGGTGATCATACCCAGGATTTTCGGCAGGATAAGGTAGCAGGCAGAGTTGATGCCCATGATGTCGAGGGCGTCAATCTGCTGTGTGACGCGCATCGTGCCTAACTCCGAGGCGATGTTCGACCCCACCTTGCCGGCGAGGATGAGACACATGATGGAGCTGGAGAACTCAAGGAGCATGATCTCGCGCGTGGTATAGCCGGCGACCCAGCGCGGCATCCACGGCGACTCGATGTTCACCTTCATCTGTATACAGATGACGGCGCCGATGAAGAACGAGATGAGCAGGACGATGCCGATGGAGTTGACGCCGAGCTGCGCCATCTCCTTGACATACTGTTTCCAGAACATCCGCATTCTCTCAGGGATGGAGAACGTGCGTCCCATCAGTATGATGTAGTGACCGAAGGTGGTCAGCCAATTCTTTAATAGTCTCATTTTCGGTGCAAAGGTACAGTTTTTTTAAGGAGTTAAAGAAGTTAAAGGAGTTAAAAGGAGTTAAAGGAGGGGCGTTTTGCCGTAATTGTTGTACCTTTGCAGAGATTATGGAAGAAGAGAGTATTGTACTGAGAGCCGAAGGATTAGTGAAGCGCTACGGTAAGCGCACGGTGGTGAACGACGTCAACTTCGACGTCCGTCAGGGTGAGATTGTGGGACTGTTAGGGCCTAACGGTGCCGGCAAGACCACCTCTTTCTATATGACGACCGGTCTGATAGTGCCCAACGGCGGCCATATCTATTTGGGCGACCAGGAGGTGACGGACTTCCCCGTCTACAAACGTGCCCGTGCCGGTATCGGCTACCTGGCACAGGAAGCGTCGGTGTTCCGTAAGATGAGCGTCGAGGACAATATCCTCAGTGTGCTCGAGATGACGGGCAAGCCGCGTAAGTATCAGGAGGAGAAGTTGGAGGAGCTGATCAAGGAGTTCCGTCTCGGCAAGGTGCGTAGGAACCTCGGCGACCAGCTCAGCGGTGGTGAGCGGCGTAGAACGGAGATTGCCCGCTGTCTGGCCATCGAGCCGAAGTTCATCATGCTCGACGAGCCTTTCGCCGGTGTGGACCCCATCGCCGTGGAGGACATCCAGCATATCGTCTGGCGCCTGAAGTACCGTAACATCGGCATCCTCATCACCGACCATAACGTCCACGAGACACTGAACATCACCGACCGCGCCTACCTGCTCTTCGAGGGCCGCATCCTGTTCAAGGGCAAGCCCGAGGAGCTGGCCGAGAACCCCATCGTGAAAGAGAAGTACCTCGGCTCGAACTTCGTCCTGCAGAAGAAGGACTTCCAGCTGTTGGACGAGGAGAAGCGGCGGAAAGAGGCCGAGGAGGACGAAGGGTGATTTATATATGGTTGTCATAAGCTAAAATTATCCCACCCATGTCGCCCATGTCGCTCCTAAATAGGAGTGGGATGGGCGACATGGGTGGGTTGTTTTTCTGTTTCGCTAACATATACGCGCGCGAGGCGTGAGCGTTGTGATCATCGGGGGAACCGATGATGGCGGGCTCTTGGCCGGTATGCGCTTGCACTTAATGGGCGTGGCGATTTTACGGGAGGCTTGTATTTTTTTTTGCGGGAGGCTTGTATTTTTTTGCGGGAGGCTTGTATTTTTTTGCGGGAGGCTTGTATTTTTTTACGGGAGGCTTATATTTTTTTACGGGAGGCTTGTATTTTTTTACGAGAGGCTTGTATTTTTTTACGAGAGGCTTGTATTTTTTTACGGGAGGCCGTGGCGTTTTTGCGAGAGGCCGGATGGGCGGGATGCTAATAAATAATAAAATTTTTGGTGGTTTCGTTTTTTATGTGTACTTTTGCACCCCAAAATTCGCATATATAATATAATAAGGTATAAAAAAGCAATGAACATTACGTTTGAGAACCCCGACAAGGTGAACGGTCTGCTGACCATCACCATCGAGAAGGAAGACTATCAGGAAGCTGTCGAGAAGACGCTGAAGAACTATCGCAAGAAGGCCCAGGTGCCCGGATTCCGTCCCGGTATGGTGCCTATGGGCATGATTAAGAAGCAGTACGGCACCGCCGTGAAGGTTGACGAGGTGAATCGCCTGATGGGCGACAAGCTGATGGCCTATATCCGTGAGAATAACATCCAGATGCTGGGCGAGCCCCTGCCGAGCGACAAGCAGGAGCCGCAGGACTTGGAGAAGGACGGTCCGCTGACCTTCATCTTCGATATCGCCGTGGCCCCCGAGTTCAAGGCCGAGCTCACTGGCAAGGACAAGGTGCCTTTCTACAGCATCAAGGTTGACGACAAGCTCGTCGACGACCAGGTGCAGATGTACGCCTCACAGGGCGGTGAGTTTGTGAAGGCCGACGTCTTCGGCGGCAACGACACGCTGACCGGTGACCTGCGCCAGTTGGACGAGCAGGGTAACACCCTCGAGGGCGGCATCACCGTCGACAGCGGTATGATCATGCCCGCCTACATCAAGGACGAGGCCCAGAAGAAGCTCTTCGACGGCTGTAAGCCCGGTGATATCATTACCTTCAATCCTAAGAAGGCTTATCCCGACAACGACGCCGAGGTGGCCGCCCTGCTGAAGCTGCAGAAGGACGACGTGAAGGAGCTGACCAGCGACTTCAGCTACCAGGTGACCGAGATCCGCCACTTCCAGCCCGCTGAGGTGAACCAGGCCCTCTTCGACCGCGTCTTCGGTGAGGGCAGCTGTGTCGACGAGCAGGCTTTCCGCCAGAAGATCAGCGAGATGCTGCAGGCTCAGCTCGTTCAGAACAGCGACTATAAGTTCCTGCTCGACGTGCGCGCGTATATGGAGAAAAAGGTGGGTAAGTTGGAGTTCCCCGAGGCTCTGCTGAAGCGCGTCATGTTGAACAACAACAAGGACAAGGGCGAGGACTACGTCGAGAAGAACTTCGAGGGTAGCATCAAGGAGTTAGCTTGGCACCTTATCAAGGAGCAGCTCGTGGCCGCCAACGATATCAAGATTGAGGACGACGACCTTAAGAATGTTGCCAAAGAAGCTGTGCGTAAGCAGTTTGTACAGTATGGCATGTCGAACGTCCCCGACGATGTTCTGGAGCAGTATGCCGGTGAGCAGCTGAAGAAGCGCGAGCAGGTGGAAGGCTTCGTTGACCGTGCCGTCGACCAGAAGCTCATCGAGAAGTTGAAGACCGTCGTGAAGCTTGACGAGAAGAGCGTTACCCTCGACGAGTTCAACAAGATGATGCGTGGTGAGTAATAAAAAACCAAAAAAATAAAAAAAAGTGGGAAACCTTTTTGGTTTTCCGCTTTTTTTTATTAATTTTGTAACTCGCTTAGAAAATAGACTATGAACGACTTTAGAAAATACGCAGTAAAGCATTTGGGAATGGACGGTCTGACCTTCGATCAGGTGATGCAGGCGCAGTCGCAGTATTTGAACCCTTACATCCTGGAGGAGCGCCAGTTGAATGTCACGCAGATGGACGTCTACTCGCGCCTGATGATGGACCGCATCATCTTCCTCGGCACGCAGATTGACGACTACACGGCAAACACGCTGCAGGCGCAGTTGCTGTACCTTGACTCGGTAGACTCCGGCAAGGATATCTCGCTGTATATCAACTCTCCCGGCGGTAGTGTGACCGCCGGCTTGGGCATCTACGACACGATGCAGTTCATCTCGTCTGACGTGGCCACCATCTGTACCGGCATGGCCGCCTCGATGGGTGCCGTGCTCTTGGTCGCCGGACAGGAAGGCAAACGGTCGGCCCTGCCCCACAGTCGTGTGATGATCCACCAGCCGCTCGGCGGTGTTCAGGGTCAGGCTTCTGACATCGAGATTGAGGCTAAGGAGATCCTGAAATTCAAGAAGGAGCTGTACACCATTATCTCGGAGCACTCGCATACGCCGTATGAGAAGGTCTACCAGGATAGTGACCGCAACTACTGGATGACGGCTGAAGAGGCCCGTGAATATGGTATGATTGATACGGTGCTGGTGAAGAAGTGATGGCGTTTTCGAGGCGTCTTTTTCGAGATACGAGGTGCGAGGTACGAGGTACGAGATTACCTTGTAACAGAAAATATCGCAGCAGAGTATTCTCGTACCTCGTACCTCGAACCTCGCACCTCGAAATGAATAAGAGTGAAGAATTAAAAAATTAAGGAATTGAAAAAACAATGCAGCTTCTGTGGAAGAAGCGATAGAGAAGTGCGGCTGCTGATATCAGGTATCAGCGGTTATATCTGCGAAGACTGCGCGCAGCAGGCCTACCAGATAGCACAGGAGAACCTGGCGCAGTCGGCGTCGGGCGGTAAGAGAGGTAGCGGTAAGAAAGAGAAAGCCGTGCCCAAGCCCAAGGAGATCAAGGACTACCTCGATCAGTATGTCATCGGTCAGGACGAGGCTAAGCGCTACCTGAGTGTGGCCGTCTATAACCACTACAAGCGTCTGCGCCAGCCCGAGGACAAGAACGGTGTGGAGATTGAGAAGTCGAACATCATTATGGTAGGCTCTACGGGAACGGGTAAAACCCTGTTGGCCAGGACGATAGCCAAGCTGTTGGACGTGCCGTTTACCATTGTCGACGCCACGGTGTTCACCGAGGCCGGCTATGTCGGTGAGGACGTGGAGAGCATCCTGACCCGCCTGTTGCAGGTGGCCGACTACGACGTTGAGGCCACGCAGCACGGCATCGTCTTCATCGACGAGATCGACAAGATAGCCCGTAAGAGCGACAACCCCAGCATCACCCGCGACGTCAGTGGCGAGGGCGTGCAGCAAGGACTGCTGAAGCTGTTGGAGGGAACGACGGTGAACGTGCCGCCGAAGGGTGGCCGTAAGCATCCCGACCAGGAGTATATCCATGTCGATACCCGCAACATCCTGTTCATCTGCGGCGGTGCCTTCGACGGTATCGAGCGTAAGATTGCCCAGCGCCTGAATACCCATGTCGTCGGTTATAACTCGGTGCAGAATGTCCGCAAAATTGACAAGGAAGACCTGATGCAGTACGTGTCGCCACAGGACTTGAAGTCGTTCGGTCTGATACCCGAGATTATCGGTCGTCTGCCCGTGCTGACCTATCTTAACCCGCTTGACCGTAAGGCCTTAGAGCGTATCTTAGTAGAGCCGAAGAACTCTATTATCAAGCAGTATGAGAAGCTGTTCGAGATGGACGGTATCACGCTGACGTTCAGTCAGGACGCCTTGGAGCTGATGGTTGATAAGGCTGTGGAATACAAGCTCGGTGCCCGTGGCCTGCGCTCCATCGTTGAGAACATCATGATGGATGCGATGTTTGAGGTGCCGTCGAAGAAAGTCAAGAAATTTGAAGTAACACGCGAGTATGCCGAGCAGCAGCTCGACAAGTCGCATTTGCAAGTAGCTTAATATATGAATCGAGGTATCTCGACTTATTTTGTTGCTCGAAATCTAAAGGAGGAAAGAGGAGGAAGCCTATATGACGAAAAAAACTAATTTACAAGAAGCCCTGAAGAAATATTTCGGCTTCGACACCTTCAAGGGAGACCAGAAGGCTATTGTGCAGAACGTGCTCGACGGTAAGGACACCTTTGTGCTGATGCCCACCGGTGGTGGCAAGTCGCTGTGCTACCAGTTGCCGTCGCTGCTGTTAGAGGGCGTCGCCATTGTCATCTCGCCGCTGATAGCGCTGATGAAGAACCAGGTGGACGTCATCTCGCAGATGAGCGAGCATGAGGGGACGGCCCACTACCTGAACTCGTCGTTGAACAAGACCGCCATCGACCAGGTGAAGAACGACGTCCGTGCCGGTATCACGAAGCTGTTGTATGTCGCTCCCGAGTCGCTGACGAAGGACGAGAACGTGGAATTTCTGCGTACGGTGAAGATCTCGTTCTACGCCATCGATGAGGCCCACTGTATCTCCGAGTGGGGCCATGATTTCCGTCCGGAGTACCGCCGTATCCGTCCGATTATCAACGAGATAGGCGAGGCGCCGATTATTGCGTTGACGGCTACCGCCACCGACAAGGTGCGTACCGACATCAAGAAGAACCTCGGCATCGTTGACGCTACGGAATTCAAGTCGTCGTTCAACCGTCCGAACCTCTACTACGAGGTCCGTCCGAAGACGAAAGATATTGACAAGGACATCATCAAGTTCATCAAGCAGCACGCTGGTAAGAGCGGCATCATCTACTGTCTGTCGCGCAAGAAGGTGGAAGAGCTGGCCGAGATTCTGCGTGCCAACGACATCAAGGCCTTGGCCTACCATGCCGGTCTGGAGTCGAACGTCCGTGCCCAGACCCAGGACCAGTTCCTGATGCAGGACATCGACGTCATCGTAGCCACCATCGCCTTCGGCATGGGCATCGACAAACCCGACGTGCGCTTCGTCATCCACTACGACATCCCGAAGTCACTCGAAGGCTACTACCAGGAGACGGGCCGTGCCGGCCGCGACGGTCGCGAGGGCATCTGCTTAGCCTTCTACTCGTATAAAGACCTGCGTAAGCTCGACAAGTTCATGGAGGGCAAGCCCGTTGCCGAACAAGATATCGGGCGCCAGTTGCTGCAGGAGACAGCCGCCTACGCCGAGACCAGCGTCTGCCGCCGTAAGATGCTGCTCCACTATTTCGGTGAGACCTACGACAAGGAAAACTGTGGCAACTGCGACAACTGTCTGCACCCGAAGACGAAGATCGAGGCCAAGGACCAGTTGGTGCTGACGCTCAAGGTGATAGAAGCCGTCAAGGAGAATTTCCGTTCCGACTATATCGAAGACTTCATCGTCGGCCGCGAGACCGAGGAGATCCTTGCCCACAAGCATCAGGACCACGAGTTGTTCGGTGCCGGTGAGGGCATTGACGAGAAACTGTGGAACCCCGTCATCCGTCAGGCGCTGATTGCCGGTTTCCTGAAGAAAGACGTCGAGAACTACGGTCTGCTGAAGTTGACCGCTGCCGGTAAGAGATACCTGAAGTCGCCCACGTCGTTCATGATTGTCAAGGACCACGAGTATGTCGACGATCCCGACCTGGTCGATGACCACGACGGTGGCACCAGCGCCTTAGACCCCGTGCTGAGCAGTATGCTCACCGACCTGCGCAAGAAGGTGTCGAAGCGGTTGGAGCGTCCGCCTTATGTCATCTTCCAGGACGTCTCGTTAGAGCAGATGGCCACGGAATATCCGATGACGTTAGAGGAGCTGAAGAGCATCCAGGGCGTCGGCGAGGGCAAGGTGAAACAGCCCTACGCCAAGGAGTTTGTCGACCTTATCAAGCGCTACTGCGAGGAGAACAACATCACGCGTCAGGCCGACCTGCGCGTCAGGACGGTGGCGAAGAAGTCGCTGTTGAAGGTGAAGATCATCCAGAACATCGACCGCCAGATAGCCCTCGACGACATTGCCACGGCCCAGAACATCGACTTCGACGACCTGTTGGACGAGGTGGAAGCCATCGTCTACAGCGGCACGAAGCTGAACATCGACTACTTCCTCGAAGAGGTGATGGACGAGGACCGCGTGGACGAGATCTACGACTACTTCGCCGACTCCGAGACCGACGACTTAGAGACCGCCATCCAGGAACTTGGCGGTGACGAGGACGAGATTCGCCTTGTTCGTATCAAGTTTATTTCGGAGATGGCAAACTAAAGTGAAAAGTGAAGGGTGAAGAGTGAAGAATTTGCTGCCGCCAATTGTTGACGGTAAGTGAAGGGTGAAGAGTGAAGAATTTGCTGCCGCCAATTGTTGACGGTAAGTGAAGGGTGAAGAGTGAAGAGTGAAGAGTAGTTAAAAACTACTGCGGTAGCAAATTTTTCACTTTTCACTCTTCACTTTTACCTTATTTTTTTGTACCTTTGCACGCAATTTTAAGTAAAGTACAAATTATGGCTTCATTTATTGCAGACAAAATTGTGATGGACGGCCTGACATTCGACGACGTCCTGTTGATTCCCGCTTATTCGGAAGTGCTGCCTAAGACGGTAGAGTTGAAAACGCGCTTCTCGCGTCATATCCAGCTGAACGTGCCGTTCGTGACGGCCGCTATGGATACCGTGACCGAGAGTCAGATGGCTATTGCCATCGCCCGTGAAGGCGGTATCGGTGTCATCCACAAGAACATGTCGATAGAGAACCAGGCCCGTGAGGTGGCCATCGTCAAGCGTGCCGAGAACGGCATGATCTACGACCCTGTCACCATCCGTCGCGGTTCTACCGTCGCCCAGGCTCTGGACATCATGGCCGAATACCATATCGGCGGCATCCCCGTGGTCGATGATGAGAACCACCTGGTGGGTATCGTCACCAACCGCGACCTGCGTTTCGAGCGCCGTTTAGACCGTCCCGTCGACGAGGTGATGTCGAAGGATAACCTCGTCACCACCCATCAGCAGACCGACCTGACGGCTGCTGCCGACATTCTGCAGAGCAACAAGATTGAGAAACTGCCGGTGGTGGACAAGGACAACCGTCTGGTAGGACTCATCACCTATAAGGACATCACCAAGGCCAAGGATAAGCCGATGGCCTGCAAGGACGATAAAGGCCGTCTGCGCGTGGCTGCCGGCGTCGGTGTGACGTTTGACACGCTGGATCGTATGCAGGCACTGGTCAATGCTGGTGCCGACGCCATCGTCATCGACACGGCCCACGGTCACTCGAAGGGCGTCATCGAGAAGCTCCGCGAGGCCAAGGCCTCGTTCCCCGGCATCGACATCGTTGTGGGTAACATCGCCACTGGTGCCGCTGCCAAGATGCTTGTCGAGAACGGTGCCGACGCCGTGAAGGTAGGTATCGGTCCGGGCAGTATCTGCACCACCCGTGTCGTCGCCGGTGTCGGTGTGCCCCAGCTGAGTGCCGTCTACGATGTCTACAGTGCCCTTAAGGGCACCGACGTGCCCCTGATTGCCGACGGTGGTCTGCGCTATTCCGGCGATATCGTCAAGGCATTGGCTGCCGGTGGTTCGTGCGTGATGATCGGTTCGCTTGTTGCCGGTACCGAGGAGTCGCCCGGCGACACCATCATCTACAACGGCCGTAAGTTCAAGTCATACCGTGGTATGGGCTCTTTGGAGGCGATGGAGCACGGTTCTAAGGACCGCTATTTCCAGGCCGACACGAAGGACGTGAAGAAACTCGTCCCCGAGGGTATTGCCGGTCGCGTGCCTTACAAAGGTACCGTGCAGGAGGTCATCTACCAGATGGTAGGCGGTCTGCGTTCGGGTATGGGCTACTGTGGTGCTGCTACCATTGATGCCCTGCATGAGGCGAAGTTCACCCGTATCACCAATGCCGGTGTTAACGAGAGCCATCCGCACGATATCACTATCACCTCTGAGGCACCCAATTATTCGCGTCCCAATGATTAAACGTATGAAAAAGAAAGTACTGATAGCCGCCGTGTTGTCGGCGGTCTCTGTTTTTGCTTCGGCGCAGCCGAAGCTTGCGGAGAATGATCCGGTCGTTATGACTGTGGCAGGCAAGCCCGTGACACTCAGCGAGTTTGAATATTCATACAACAAGAACAACTCCGAGGGCGTCATCGACAAGAAGAACGTTGACGAATATGTAGAACTGTTTGTGAACTATAAGATGAAGGTGGCTGCTGCCCTCGATGCCAAGTACGACACGCTGACATCGTTCAAGCAGGAGTTTGCCCAGTACCGCGACCAGCAGGTGCTGCCGGCCATCGTCACCGACGAGGATATGCTGGCCGAGGCCCATCATATCTACGACAATACCGTGGAGCAGATAGGTCCCGACGGACTCATCCAGACGGCTCATATCCTGTTGCGTCTCGACCAGAAAGCCACGCAGGCCGAGCAGGATGCCGCCAAGGTGCGCATCGACTCCATCTACAAAGCCCTGAAGGCAGGTGCCGACTTCGCTGAGATGGCGAAGAAGGTGAGTCAAGACCCCGGCAGCGCTCGTCAGGGTGGTCTGCTGCCCTTCGTGTCGCGCGGTCAGTTGGTGAAAGAGTTCGAAGATGCCGCCTTCGCCCTGAAGGAGGGTGAGATGTCGGGCATCGTGCAGTCGCCCTACGGTTACCATATCATCCTGATGAAAGGCCGTAAGCAGATGGAACCCTTTGAGTTCCACAAGGAGAATATCCTGAAGTTCATGGAGCAGCGCGGCATCCGCGACCGTCTCGGTCAGGCCAAGGTCGACACCCTTGTGAGCCAGTCTGGCGGCAAGCTCACCGAGGCCGCCGTGATGGACCAGAAAGCCGATGAGCTGTCGGCCAAGGACAGCGACATGAAGAACCTCATCCGTGAGTACTACGAGGGTCTGTTACTCTACGAGATCAGCAACCGCCTGGTATGGGACAAGGCCGCCAAGGATGAGGCTGGTCTGGCTCGCTACTTCAAGGCTAACAAGAAGAAATATGCGTGGGACAAGCCCCGCTTCAAGGGTATCGCCTACCACGTCAAGACTCAGGCCGACGTCAAGGCCGTGCAGCAGTGTGTGAAGAAACTGAAGTTCGACCAGTGGAACGAAGCCCTGCGCCAGACCTTCAACGGCGACTCCGTCATCCGTATCCGCGTGGAGAAGGGCATCTTCAAGCCTGGCGACCATGCCTTGGTAGACAGCGCTGTCTTCAAGAAAGACACGACGGTGACGAAAGTCAAGGACTATCCCATCGATGCTGTCTACGGCAAGACCCTGAAGGCTCCCGAGGACTATACCGACGTTCGCGGTCAGGTGGTTGCCGACTATCAGGACCAGTTGGAGCGTGAGTGGGTGGCCGAGTTGCGCCGCAAGTACACGTTCACCGTTAACGAAGACGTCCTCAAGACTGTCAATAACCATTAAAATATGAAGAAAACCATCATAGCTGTCCTTCTGTTCGTTGCAGGTAGCGGCTCAGTCGCAGCAAGCCCTGTCGACAGCACCGCCGTTCCCGGTTCCATCGTTGACGAGGTTGTCTGGGTCGTCGGCGATGAGCCTATCCTGCGGAGCGACATCGAGCAGATGCGTCTGCAGGCTGCCCAGGAAGGTGTCCGTTTCAAGGGCAATCCCGACTGTGCCATTCCCGAGCAGATTGCCGTCCAGAAGCTCTTCCTCCACCAGGCCGCCATCGACAGTATCGAGGTGACTGAGGCAGAGATATCCTCAGGTATCGACCAGCAGATAGAATACTGGATACAGATGGCCGGTTCGCGCGAGAAGCTCGAGGAGTATAAGAAGCAGACTGTCAGTCAGATGCGTGCCCAGCTGCACGACGACTTCCGCGACCGCCAGATGGTCCAGAAGATGCGTGAGAAGCTTGTCTCCGATGTCAAGGTGACACCTGCCGAGGTGCGCCGCTATTTCAAGGACCTGCCTCAGGACAGTCTCCCCTTTGTACCCACTGAGGTAGAGGTGCAGATTATCACGCAGACCCCCCGCATAGAGATGGAGGAGATCAACCGTGTGAAAGAAGAGTTGCGCGAATATACCGATCGTGTGACACGCGGCGAGACCTCGTTCTCGACGCTGGCCCGCCTCTACTCCGAAGACCCTGGTACCGCCCGTAACGGTGGTGAGTTAGGCTATACCGGCCGTAGCGTCCTTGACCAGAACTTCGCCACGGTAGCTTTCGGACTGACCGACCCGAAGAAGATCTCCAAGATCGTGGAGTCGGAGTTCGGCTTCCATATCATCCAGCTCATCGACAAGCGCGGTGATAAGATCAACGTGCGTCATATCCTGCGCAAGCCTGTCGTCAGCGATGAGGCTATCAGTCAGGCTATCGTGCGTCTCGACTCCATCGGCACCGAGCTGCGCGCCCAGAAATTCACCTTCGAGGAGGCTGCTGCCTATGTCTCCGACGACAAGGACACCCGTAACAACCACGGTCTGATGGCCAACACGTCGGAGAGCGGCCGTACGTCGAGGTTCCAGATGCAGGATCTGCCGCAGGACGTGGCACGTGTCGTCGACACGCTGCAGGTAGGACAGGTGTCGCAGGCCTTCCAGATGACCAACGAGCGAGGCAAGACCGTCTGTGCCATTGTCAAGCTGAAGAACCGTACGGAGGGACATAAGGCCACTGTCACCGAGGACTTCCAGATTCTGAAGAATGTGGTTCTCAACAAGTTACGCGAGGAGAAGATTCGCAAGTGGCTGACAGAGAAAATCAAGGCCACCTATGTGCGTATCAATGGCGACTACCGCGACTGCGACTTTGAATACCACGGGTGGGTGAGGTGAGAAGTGAGAAGTGAGAGGTGAGAAGTGAGAAGTGAGAGGTGAGAAGTGAGAATTGAGAGGTGATGAGAAATAGGTCGTTCAATCTGCTGTTGTTGTGTATGCTGGCATGTTATGCCAGCTCCTTGGTTTATGCCGCCAAGAAACGACCGCGCCGTGCCCCGCAGCAGCAGGATGAGCGTGTCTATCTGGTTCATGCCGACGTGTTGCACTACGACCAATGGAAGAACCGCGACGCCCAGATTCTCAACGGCAATGTGCAGTTCCGCCACAAGGGTGCTACGTTGCGTTGCGACAGCGCCTATTTCTATGAGGCCAGCAACTCTTTCGAGGCTTTCGGACATGTAAAGATGTTGCAGGGCGACACCCTCTCGTTAGTCAGCGAATATGCCTACTATGACGGCAACGACGAGATGGCCATTGCCCGCCGTAATGTCGTGTTGAAGAACCGCGGAACGACCCTCTATACCGACAGTCTGAACTTCGATCGTATGTACGACAACGCCTATTTCTTCGAAGGTGGTAAGATGGTCGACGGTAAGACCACACTCGTCTCCGACTGGGGCGAGTACAACACCAAGACGAAGGTGGCCGTCTTTAACTTCGACGTGAAGATGCGCAACAAGGATATGTACCTCACCACTGACACCCTGTATTACGACACCCACAACTCCTTAGCGCGGATTGTCGGTCCTACTGACATCACGTCGGGTCGCAGCCATATCTACTCAGAACGTGGCTACTATGATACGAAGAACGACAGGGCGCGTCTGCTTGACCGGTCGGTGATGACCAACGGTGGCAAGACCCTGGTGGCCGACAGCGTCTGGCACGACGAGAAGAGCGGCCTGAGCAAGGCCTACTATAATGTTGTCTACACCGATACGGTGAATAACAACATGCTGACCTGTAACTACGGCGAGTACGATGACCTCAAAGGCTATGCCATGTGTACCGACTCGGCTGTGGTCATGGACTTCTCGCAGCGCGACACCCTCTATATGCACGCCGACACATTTAAGATATATACTTTTAACATCAATACCGACTCTGTCTACCGCAAGATACACGCGTATAATAAGGTTCGCGCGTACAGAATAGACGTGCAGGCCGTCTGCGACTCGCTGGTCTACAACTCGCTGGACTCCTGTATGACGATGTACAGCGACCCCATTGTGTGGAACATGCGGCAGCAGCTCGTCGGTGAGGAGATCCGGGTGTATATGCGCGACTCCGTCGTCGACCACGCCCATGTCATCAATCAGGCATTCTCTATCGAACAGCTGCCCGACGGCGAGAACTTTAACCAGGTGTCGTCGAAAGAGATGTTTGCCTTCTTTGAGAATGGTACCATCAGCGAGGCACGGGCAAAGGATAACGTCCTCATCATCTACTACCCCGAGGACAGCTCCGACAGTACGCTCATCGGTCTGAACTACACTGAGACCAGCGAACTGCGTATGTACATGGAGAACCAGAAGATGAAGAAGATCTGGATGCCTAAGGCTGAAGGCACCCTCTATCCGATGTCGCAGATTCCGCCGGACAAGAAGCAGTTAGAGGGCTTCGCGTGGTTTGACTATGTCCGTCCGCTGTCGCGCGACGACATCTTCCACTGGCGTCCCAAGAAATCGGGCACCGAGATCAAGCCTCAGGTTACCCCCCGTAAAAAGAAGAAATCATGAGTGACGTCATTCAGTTACTCCCTGACACCGTCGCTAACCAGATAGCGGCGGGAGAGGTTATCCAGCGGCCGGCATCCGTCATCAAGGAGCTGGTGGAGAACGCTGTCGATGCCGGTGCCCGTCATATTGATGTCGTCATCGTCGATGCCGGACGTACCTCGATACAGGTGATTGACGACGGCAAGGGTATGTCGGAGACCGACGCCCGTCTGGCCTTTGAGCGCCATGCCACGTCGAAGATCCGTCATGCCGACGACCTCTTTGCCCTTCACACCATGGGTTTCCGTGGTGAGGCCCTGCCGTCGATAGCTGCTGTAGCACAGGTGGAACTGCTCACACGCATGGCCGACGACGAGGTGGGCACCCGTTTGGTGATTGCCGCCTCGAAGGTGTTGAGTCAGGAGCCGGTGGCCTGTCCCGTAGGTTGTCATTTCAAGGTTGAGAACCTCTTTTATAATGTCCCTGTCCGCCGGAAGTTCCTGAAGTCGAATGCCACGGAGTTGAATAATATCCTGACGGCCTTCGAACGTATAGTGCTTGTCTATCCCGACATCGCCTTCACCCTCCATTCCGGCAACAGCGAACTGATGAACCTGCGCAGCGGAAGTCTCTTGCAGCGCATCACCGACGTTTTCGGTAAGCATTACGGTCAAGACCTGTTGCCCGTCGAGGTGAAGACGGCTGTAGGCACTGTCACCGGTTTCGTCGGCAAGCCCGAAGCCGCCAAGCGCAAGGGCGCCCATCAGTATCTTTTCGTCAATGGCCGCTATATGAAGCATCCGTATTTCCATAAGGCGGTGCTGTCGGCCTACGAACGGCTGATAGGCGAGGGGACACAGCCCCCGTATCTGTTGTATTTCGACGTGGCTCCTGCCGATATCGATGTGAATATCCACCCGACAAAGACGGAGATCAAGTTTGAGAACGAACAGCTGCTCTGGCAGATTCTCGTCGCTGCTGTCAAGGATGCCCTTGGGCGTTTCTGTGAAGTGCCTGCCATAGACTTCGACACGGAAGGACGTCCTGACATTCCCGTCTTCGATCCCCATCGCGAGGCTGTCGATACTCCTCGCGTCACTTATAACCCCGCCTATAACCCCTTTAAGACAGGCAGTGGCACGGCCGCTGTATACACGGGGCAAACGGAGGCAACCCCTGCCCGGACGGAACAGCCGTCTGCCCCTCCCTCGTCGTTGTTCGACGACCCCGTTGCCCCGCCGTCGCTCATCACCGAGAAATCGCCCGTCCACTACCAGTATAAAGGCCGCTATATCATGACTGCTGTCAAGTCAGGGCTGATGATTGTTGACCAATACCGTGCTTCCCTCCGCATCCTCTACGAGAAGTACCGCACGCAGACAGCTGACCGTGCGCTGGTGCCCCAGCGTGTCCTCTTCCCTGAGGCCGTTTCCTTCTCGCAGGCTGAGGCCGCCCGTTTAGAGGCTGTCCTGCCGCAGCTCTCGGTCATGGGCTTCGAACTGACATCCCTCGGTGGTGGCAGCTATGCTGTCAACGCTATCCCCGCCGGTGTCGATGGTGACCCTGTTGCCTTGGTGCAGTCTATTGTCAGCGAGAGTGACGTGCCAGGAACTCCGGACGTGACCACAGCAACCGACCGGTTAGCGCTGAGTCTGGCTCGTGCCACCGCCGTTCCTTACGGACAGATCTTGTCTAATGACGAGATGGAGGGACTCATCAACCAGCTCTTCGCGTGCAGCAATGTCAACTATACCCCCGACGGCCGTGCTGTCCTCAGCATCCTGCCGCAGACGGATATTGAGCAATTATTAGGGTGAAAAGTTAATTCCTGTTAAGGAAGTGATAATTTTCAATCTTCAAGTAATCATTTTCAATTTTTCTTCGTACCTTTGCACCCGCAATCGCAAAGGGGCGCTTAGCTCAGCTGGTTTAGAGCATCTGCCTTACAAGCAGAGGGTCGGCGGTTCGAATCCGTCAGCGCCCACGAAGTTATAGAGAAAGTGCCGCAGCCCAAGAGCTGCGGTTTTAAGTTTGCGCAAAAAGAAGGATAGTTAATTATCGACAATGGATTTAAATGTATTGACAGCCATCTCGCCTATTGATGGCCGCTATCGTGGTAAGACAGAAGCCTTGGCCGAGTATTTTTCCGAATACGCCCTCATACGTTATCGTGTGCGTGTGGAAATCGAGTATTTTATAGCCCTCTGCGAACTGCCCTTACCCCAGCTTCAGGATTTCGACCATAGCCTTTTCGAGCCTCTTCGCGATATCTATCGGACGTTTACGACGGCCGACGCCCAGCGTGTCAAGGATATTGAGAAGGTAACGAACCATGACGTGAAGGCCGTTGAGTACTTCATTAAGGAGCGCATCGACGCGATGTCGTCCTCCGAAGCTGCCACGTCGTGGCAGCGGTATAAGGAGTTCATCCATTTTGGCCTGACCTCACAGGATATCAACAACACCAGTGTTCCCCTCTCTGTTAAGGAGGCATTGGAGCAGGTCTATTATCCCCTCGTCGAGGAACTGATTGAGCAGCTCCATGACTATGCCGAGGAGTGGAAGAACATTCCAATGCTGGCAAAGACCCACGGTCAGCCCGCTTCGCCCACTCGTCTCGGCAAGGAGGTGATGGTCTATGTCTATCGTCTTGAGGAGCAGTTGCGTGGCCTGAAGGAGACGCCTGTTACAGCGAAGTTTGGCGGTGCTACCGGCAATTTCAATGCCCATCACGTAGCTTATCCGCAGTATGACTGGCGCGACTTCGGCAACACTTTCGTGGCTGAAAAGCTCGGGTTGGAGCGTGAGCAGTACACCACGCAAATCAGCAACTACGACTGGCTTGGTGCCATCTTCGACGCCATGCGCCGTATCAACACCATCGTCATTGACCTCTGCCGCGATTTCTGGATGTATATATCCATGGACTACTTCAAGCAGAAGATCAAGGCCGGTGAGGTGGGCTCCAGTGCTATGCCCCACAAGGTGAACCCCATCGACTACGAGAATGCCGAGGGTAACTTGGGTATCGCCAATGCCATTCTGCAGTTCCTCGCTGCCAAGCTGCCCGTCAGCCGCCTGCAGCGCGACTTGACGGACTCTACTGTCCTACGCAATGTCGGTGTCCCCATGGGCCACGCCGTCATCGCCTTCCAGTCGACACTGAAGGGCCTGCGCAAGCTGATTCTCAACGAGCAGAAGTTGCAGGAGGATCTTGACAATACGTGGGCCGTTGTGGCTGAAGGCATCCAGACCATCCTGCGCCGTGAGGCCTATCCCAACCCCTACGAGACCCTCAAGGCCTTGACCCGTACTAATGAGAAGATGACCGCCGAGACCATCGTCCGGTTTATCGACACCCTTGACGTGAGTGACGCCGTGAAGGAGGAACTCCACGCCATAACACCGGCGACCTACACCGGCCTATAAGTCTTATAAGACCCATAAGACTCATAAGTCCCATAGGTCTTATAGGTCCCATAAGCCCCAGAAAACAACAATAAAAAAGCATAACAACAATGGACTTCGAGAACGAAAAGAAATTTGATGAGAAGCCTGCCACCGAGCAGAACACAGGCAGCCGCGAAGGCTATCCCCAGGCAGGTAATGGTTTTCAGCGTGACTACCGCGGACGCTCACCGCGCCCCCGCATCCACACCGGGCAGCGTCCCGCCTATAATAACGGCGACCGTCCCAGTTTCAACCGACAGAACAATGACGAAGGTGGCTTCCGCCCCGAAGGTTTCGGCGCTGGACTGCAGAGTAGCATGAACCGTCAGCAGGGCGGCTATCGTCCCCGCAACAACTATAATAGTCAGGGCGGCTACGGTCAGCAGCGCCAGAGCGGCTACGGCTATAATAACCGTGGCGGCCAGGGTGGCTACCAGCCCCGCCAGCAGCAGGGTGGCTATCGCCCCCGTTACAATCAGGAGAACGAAGAGGGTGGTTACCAGCCGCGCCAGGGGTATCAGCCCCGTCAGGGTGGCTACCAGCCGCGTCCTTATGGCAATAAGCCTTACCAGCAGCATGGTCAGAAGCCTTATGGCCAGAAGGGACAGTATGGTCAGAAGCCTTATGGCAAGCGTCCCCGCACTGCCGATTACGATCCCAATGCCAAGTACTCTATGAAGAAGCGCATTGAGTATAAGGAGATTAACTACGATCCCAATGAGCCGTTGCGTCTGAACAAGTTCCTCGCCAATGCCGGCGTCTGCAGCCGTCGCGAGGCTGACGAGTTCATCCAGGCAGGTGTTGTCACTGTCAACGGACAGGTGGTCACCGAGCTGGGTACGAAGATTCTGCGTTCTGACGAGGTGCGTTTTCACGATCAGCCCGTCAACCTCGAGAAGAAGGTCTACGTGCTGCTCAACAAGCCGAAGGACTACGTGACTACCAGCGACGATCCGCAGCAGCGTAAGACCGTCATGGATCTGGTGAAGAACGCCTGTCCCGAGCGCATCTACCCTGTTGGCCGTCTCGACCGCAACACGACGGGTGTACTCCTGCTCACCAACGATGGTGACCTGGCTTCGAAGCTGACCCATCCTAAGTATCTGAAGAAGAAGATCTACCATGTTTATCTCGACAAGAACGTCACTGCCCACGACCTGACGCAGATTGCTGAGGGTATCCAGTTGGAGGACGGCGAAATCAAGGCCGATGACGTGCAGTATGCCGACCCCGTCGACAAGAAGCAGGTGGGCATAGAGATCCACTCTGGTAAGAACCGCATCGTCCGTCGTATTTTCGAGAGCCTCGGCTATAAGGTGCTGAAGCTCGACCGCGTACAGTTTGCTGGTCTGACGAAGAAGAACTTGCGTCGTGGCGACTGGCGCTACCTCACAGAGGAAGAAGTCGACCGTTTAAGAATGGGGGCATACGAGTAAAGTCGGTATGTCGCTATGCCATAGCGACAAACAAAAGAAGAAGAACAATGAAACGAACAAAGATTATAGACGTACTGCAAAGTACTGAATATGGTAAGGAGGTCTGTGTGAAGGGCTGGGTACGCACCCACCGCTCTTCCAAGGCCGTCGACTTCATCGCTTTGAATGATGGCTCGACCATTAAAAACGTGCAGATTGTCGTTGATCCTGCCAAGTTCGATGAAGAGCTGCTGAAGCAGATCACCACCGGTGCCTGTATCTGTGCCGTCGGCACACTCGTTGAGAGTCAGGGTGCCGGACAGAGCAGTGAGATTCAGGCTACCGCCTTGGAAGTTTATGGTCTCTGTGGCAACGACTATCCCATGCAGAAGAAGGGACAGTCGTTTGAGGCTATGCGTAAGAACGCCCACATGCGTCTGCGTACCAATACCTTCGGTGCCGTCATGCGCATCCGCCACAATATGGCGATGGCCATCCATACCTATTTCCACGAGCACGGCTTTTTCTATTTCCATACGCCGCTCATCACCGCCAGCGACTGTGAGGGTGCCGGCAATATGTTCCAGGTGACCACTAAGAACCTCTACGACCTGAAGAAGGACGAGCAGGGGAAGATCATCTACGACGACGACTTCTTCGGCGAACAGACCTCGCTGACCGTGAGCGGTCAGCTCGAAGGCGAGCTTGGTGCTACAGCCCTCGGTGCCATCTACACCTTCGGTCCGACGTTCCGTGCCGAGAACAGCAACACCCCGCGTCACTTGGCTGAGTTCTGGATGGTGGAACCTGAGGTGGCTTTCATCGATCAGGAGGAACTGATGGATCTCGAAGAGGACTTTATCAAGTACTGCGTCCGTTGGGCCCTTGACCACTGCAAGGACGACCTCGCCTTCCTGAACCAGATGATCGACAAGACCCTCATCGACCGTCTCGAAGGTGTGTTGAAGGAGACTTTCGTCCGTCTGCCCTATACCGAGGGTATCAACATCCTGCAGGAGGCTATCAAGAACGGCAAGAAGTTCGAGTTCCCCTGCAACTGGGGTGACGACCTGGCCAGTGAGCACGAGCGATACCTTGTGGAGGAGCACTTCAAAAAGCCGGTTATCATGACTGACTATCCGCGGGCGTTCAAGTCGTTCTACATGAAACAGAACGAGCCGGCCCAGACGGGTGAACCGTCTGGTGCGAGCGTTGGTTATAAGGGCGCTGTGGCTCCCGGTCCTACGATGCAGGGCACCGACGTGCTGTTCCCGCAGATCGGTGAGATTATCGGCGGTTCCGTCCGTGAGGAGAGCTATGACAAACTGATGGGCGAGATTGACCGCCGACAGATGGACAAGACCCATCTCTGGTGGTATATCGACACCCGCCGTTGGGGCTCTTGTCCACACGCAGGTTTCGGACTCGGATTCGAGCGTCTCATCCTTTTCGTTACCGGTATGCAGAACATCCGTGACGTCATTCCGTTCCCGCGCACACCAAAATCAGCAGAATTTTAAAAAAAAAATCACAAAGTTGATGGTATTTACAAAAAAATAGTTACCTTTGCAACTTGAAAACAACAAAAAGGCCGCGCCACCTTATTATATATAGGGACAACGCCAATAGTCATTAACAAAAACGTATTGCCTATGAGGAAAGACTTCGTAAATAATCAAAAAAACGGGTTAAAAACGTTAAAATGACGGCAGAACGCTGGTTCCTGCTCAACTTTTTGGGCTTTTTTCGAAAAAAAATCGGAAATTGTTTGCAAGTTTTCAGATTTATATCTATATTTGCACCAAAAATGTGGCTCTGAGTAGGAGTTTCAGCGGAAAATTGAGAGAAAAGAAAGAAGAAACATTCTATATTTTTATTTAATTTAAATTTTTTAATCGTATGAAGAAAAGATTAATTGGTACATTGCTTCTGGGAGCTCTTATGGTGTCTTCCACAAGCGTGTTCGTGTCTTGTAAGGACTACGATGACGATATCAACAATATCGTTGCTACGAAGGCCGACAAGACTGCACTCGAAGAGACCAAGGCCGCTCTCCAGACAGAGATCAACGACCTGAAGTCTAGCCTTGAGACTGTTAAGGGACAGATTACGAGCCTGAACACCAAGGTTGCGGAGTTGTCTAATGACAAAGCCGACAAGTTTACTGAGAATGGTAAGACTTACAACCTGCAGGATGTTTGGAATGCTCTGAACCCGCTGCTGCAGAAGGAGCAGGAGTTGCGTACCCGCCTGACAGCTGCCGAGTCTGCTATTACTGACATCAACAACCTGATTGGCGGTCAGCTGTCTAACGGCAAGACCTACAAGGAGGCTGTTGAGGATCTGTATGCAAAGCTTGCTGCTCTTGATACCAAACTGACGACTGCTATCGGTCGTATCGATGGTATTGAGGCTGACCTGAATACCCCGACCACTGGTCTGAAGGCTGTTGTTGCTGACCTCACCAACCAGGTGAACGTCCTGAACGGCTACAAGGCTCGCGTTGAGGCTATCGAGGCTGACTACCTGAAGGCTGCTGATAAGACTGAGCTGATCAACAAGATCAACGCTTTGGAGGCTACACTCAGGAATGAGATTACTGCTGCTGAGACTGCTGCAAAGAGCTATGCTTATGCTCAGGCTCAGGATGCACTTCAGGCTGCCAAGGATTATACTAATGGTGAAGTTCAGAAGCTGACGCAGAAGTTGAACGCTCTGTCTGACCAGGTTAACGCTTTAGGTGCTGCTCTGAACACCCTGAATGTTTATGTGAAGAACGCTTTGCGTGGCCTCGTCTTCATTCCCGAGTCTTATAACTGGGGTATTGAAGCTATGGGTATTCACGCTATGAACTACTTCTATTATCGTTATTTGCCCGATTATCCCAACAATATTCCTGCTGCCGATGCGGATACAAAGGAAAAGGTTGGTTATGTCGGAGCTGACCGTGCAACTGGAGCTGTTGACTATGCTGTTGCTGGTAAGCGCACGCTTCACGCCCGTTATGACTCTGTTGAGCAGTCTCGTGTGCTGAAGTTCGTGGCTAAGTATCACATGAACCCCTCAAGTGCAAATATTGCTGATGCCAAGAAGATTGAGATCATCGATCAGGATCGTATGTACGTGACACGTGGCCATTCTGAGGCTTTCTTGTCGTGTGATCCCGACATTACCAAGCACTCTTGGGAGAATGGTGTTCTGTCTGTTAACGTGAAGGTGGCTGATCTGACGAAGATTAAGAGCATCCGTAATCAGGGTCTCGCAACAACCTTCGCTACTCAGATTACTATCGACAATGGCGATCAGGATACTACGATTACCTCTGACTATGCAACTGTTTATCAGGATACTATCCGTGACCTGCGTCTGGCTCACGCTAATCTTCCTAAGTGGTCAACTGCTTATGCTACTGAGAAGGGTTATAACAATGGTTATATCTTCAACGCGCACTGTGGTGGCTGCTCTAAGGATGACGCTGCTACGCCCAACCGTCGTTCTCACCTGATGGCTACCGTTGCTGAGGCTGCCTATTTCGCATCTCAGGATTCTGTAGACTGGAATAAGACTCTTGATCTGAATGCTCTGATGGAGACTCACTACACCACTGAGGCTGGTCAGCACGACATCCTGAAGGCTGAGGAAATGGCTGCCAACGGTCTGTCTTACAAGTTCGAGCTGACTGGTTACTATATTGGTACAAACGCTACGAGTGAGTCTGCTCAGGCTGCTATCAAGGATGGTATCCTCCGTCCTCAGATGCCTGCTCAGGATGGTAAGGGAGCTGCCTACGAGGCTACTGCTCAGGATCGTTCTACCATCGGTCGTACTCCTATGGTTCGCGTATCTCTCGTGATGACTGACGATGCAGGTGTTGAGCGCACGCTTGACTATGGCTATATCCGTATCAAGATTACGGAGACCAAGACCGCACAGCCTGATCCTGCTACTCCTATCTTGACTTATACTGGTGGTACCTATACCTATACTTATAACGGTGAGTGCACTGATCCCGCCGGTGCTCCCGAGCCTTATGAGGTTAGCACGACTTGGGTACAGACCCAGTATGATATCTATAACAAGCTGATGAACGATCCGAATGTGAACCTCGGTTCTATCTCTCGTGAGGAGTTTGAGGATATCTATAAGCTTAATGCTGGTGACACTGGTGCAATGCCTGTACCTTATACTGCTAACGATCCCTCTGATTTGAAGCAGTACGAAGTTAAGGCTGATGGTACTGTTGGTGCAGAGCTCGCAACCAAGATTGGTACTGCCTCTGTTGAGATTGACGTCAATCCCGAGAATGGTCAGGCTACTCATACGCTGAAGTGGACGATGGATGCAGCTACTGCAAAGGCCTTCTTTGTTGATGGTGCTGGTACGCTGGATGCTAAGGCTAAGGAACATACTGCTTATGGTATTGCTGTGAAGTATGTCTCTAACCAGGCTAAATATCCTGACTTCTATGTGGTTCTCCAGGCTCCTGGTAAGGCAACCGTTACTGTTAATAAGCCTAAGGCTGTCGTTAACTGGGATAATTACAAGATTACTGAGTACTGGTACAATACCAATGGTACTGCTGGTGGCAGTGGTAAGGATGAAATCCACGCTCAGACCATCACTCCTGAGGATGTAACTGCAGCTACTGTTTGTGTTCCTCTTGATACACGTATCAGCGATGTCTTCAATGGCAATACCTTGTTGACTGAGGCTATGTATACCATTACGGACAATACTGCAAACCATGAGTATGCACTTGCTAACTTGACCATGAGCCTGATGTTCGATAAGAAGAACAACGACAAGGAGTATAAGGGCGTGAGTGGAAAGACCTACAAGATGCGTGTTGATCCTGCTAATGATAAGAATCTGCAGGCTGCTGACAAGGCTTTGGATCCTCTGGCTTATGTGACCATTGCTAAGATTGTTGAAGATGGTGTTGGTACTGGCATCAACCATCAGGTTGTTGAGTTGCAGCACGGTGTTGCTGAGGCTGAGGATCTGCTGAACTATCAGGCTCACAATGCACTGGCTGACGATGTCCTCTTCGCTTACATTGGCATTAAGGCTCATAATGCATGTCCGAAGGATCTGCCGCTTGAGTTCACACCGTTTGCTACACGCTTCCTGCGTCCTATCAATGCAACAGGTGCTAATGTTGATCCTATCGAGGATGCTAACCCGACTCAGCTTCAGGTTATCAACCTGCGTGATCTCGTAACCCTGACTGACTGGCGTGACGAGCCCTTCAAGACCACTCCGAAGGACTACTGGGCTTATTACAACATCAAGAAGATTGAGATTGACGGTGCAGCTGCTGACGGTTCTGATATTGCTCAGTACATCAAGACTAACCTGAACCAGGCTGATGGCTCATTCGTGAAGCTGAGCACTGTCACCAATCAGATTGAGTTGACTTATGCTCCTATTGGTAAGATTACTGGCGCATTCGGTACTGCTGAGTCTTATGGTACACTTACCTACAGAAACAACTCGAATGCTCTCGGACAGTTCGACCTGCGCTTCAAGGTTCGCGTTACTTACGAGTGGGGTTATGTCCTGACTCAGGATATCACTGTTCACGTGAACTCTACACGTAACAATGCTCGTCAGAAGTAAGCAAGAGCGTAACTGACGCATAATACAATCATCAGGGGAGGCGTTTCTAAAAGCGTCTCCCCTCTTTTAAAAAATAGTGACAATGAAAAATAAGAGTCTTTTAGTCGTGATGGGTGTAGCACTTTTGATGTGCGCTTGTTCTTCAAAAAAAGATTATAAGCCCCGTGACGTTGACGATATGCTCCGTCCTGCTACCATGACCTATACTGGTCAGGATTCTGCCAACATTATGGCATTGGTCAATGAATATGCCGGACTTTTCGAAAAACGTGATTTTGACGCTTGCTCACAATTGCTTTACAAGCTGCAGAACGACTCTATCCGTCAGCTCACTGAGCCGGAGAAGCAGGGCTTTAAGCAGGCTATGAACATCTTCAGTAAGGTCTATGCTGTGCGTACCACCAGTTTCATCTTGCGAAGTGATAAGAATAATGATGTCAAACTGACGGTCCAGATTGATGAGAACGGTGATATTGACAAGAATATAGGCACCATCTCTTTTTCGCTGAATCCAGTGTATAAGGATGGTAACTGGTATCTTACAGTGCTCGACAAATATGCCGAGGGCGTAGAAAATATCTATGAAAACTAAAATGATGCAGCGTTTATTGTTGGTTTTGTGCCTGTCGGCGTTGATTGTTTCTTGCAGTTATGCAGGTAAACGTCCTGTGGCTGTTGCCGACGTTGACAGCGTCTGCTTAGGTACGGTCTCTTATAAGACTTCCCGTGTTGTGTCTTACGACCTGAAATTAGAGAACCATGGTGAAGCCGACTTGAAAATACAAGATTTTCGTGTCGATTGTGATTGTACCAAGGCTGTGGCCGATACAACCGTGATAGCTCCTGGTGAGAGTACGACTGTGCATGTCACCATTAATTTCTTCTTAGCCAAGTCGGCACCTTTTGCCAAGCGACTTGGCATCGTTACCAACGATTCGCTGCATAGTCCCCTTATTGTTACCTTTTACGGGCAGCAGGACTATCGTCCTGATGTGACCGCCTATCCACACTATAAGAAACACGATTATGAGAAATAATGGTCTTATCCTCCTGTCTGTTTGCCTGTTGCTGCTTGTGTCAGTGACAGCCGGTGCCAGTAACGAGCCGGTGCAGTTGACGCTGGTTTACAAACAGGGCCAGCCTGTCAACTTCGAGTTTTCCAAAAAGCCCGTTGTGACGTTTACGGCTACAGAGGTTATCATTACTGGTCAGTCCACGAGTCTGACCACCTCCTTTACCGATCTTGAGGGTATCCTATTCTCGCAGGGCGAAGTCAAAACATATATTCCTTCAAAGGGAACGACGGCTGGAGGTACTCAGACTTTTACCGTTCAAGCAGCCCAGCGGCCCCCTTTACCTGTTCCCGAGTTGCCGACAACCTCCATTGCTAATGCGGTCGTTGAGGTACCCGCTACTCAGTATCCTTATTACGGCTTTGCATGGAAACCTGTCTGTCAAGTTTTCTTGGATGGTCAGCAATTGAAGTCTGGTGTCGATTATACAGTAGCCTATAGTAATAATGTTTACCCAGGAACCGCTACAGTCACGGTTACGGGTATTGGTGACTATTCCGGTACAGCCCTTGGCAGCTTTGTCATCTATCTCAGAAGGAGTGTAGCCGTCAGCATCAACGATGTAGCAATAGAACCTGCTATTGGTACGGTTACCAACTGTGCAGCTCCTGCCACTTTCAGTAGTACTTATGGTACTGTGGAGGTTGACAATGTTTATGCCTTGCCTGGACAGACAGTCCACTTCACTGTGACGCCCACGACGCCTTATGTCAGTGACAAAGCGCATATCACACCTAACGTGACAGGGGAAGACCCCGCTGAATTGGGACAGGTGCGTACCTATCAATACACGCTGCCTACGACAGATAATGCCAGTGTGCAGCTGAATGCCACGTTCTGGGAGAATGTGGTCGATGGAGTCGAGATAAGACCGTTGACCTCTTTACCCGCTGTGATGACTATCTATACTACTGGCGGTCAGTTTGTCGCCTCTGAGACCATTGCGTCCGACGGTGAGCTGAAAGTTCGTTTGAACCGTCTGCCTGCCGGGGTCTATATTATATACGTTAATAATCATTCATTTAAGGTTCAAAAGAAATGAAGAAACACATATTGACAGGGTTTCTGCTGGCCATGGTCGCGCTGGCAGCCCAAGCCCAGCAGCGCATGGTGCTGGTGATGGATGACGGCACGGAGAAAACCTACGAGTCGTGGCAGGTAGACAGGATCTATTTTAAAGATGCTGAGGTCAAAGTATCGCCCAAAACAGCTCCTGTTGTCGACTTGGGATTTGCCAAGTGGGCACAATTCAACTTAGGCGCTACCCGTCCCTCGGAGGCAGGCTGGTTAGTAGGCTGGGGAGATGTGACAGCTACGAACTTCTCTACGAAATTGAAATATTTCCCTGCTGAGAATTATACCAATGATATCTATGAGACCCCTTATGACATCGCTCAGAAGAAGTGGGGGGGCGAATGGCGTCTGCCTGTAGAGGAGGACTTCCAGATGCTGAAAGATAGTTGCCAGTGGGAGCTGATAACCGTTGACAGTCTTGGCTATAAGTTAACTTCCAAGAAAACAGGCTATACTGACAAGCATATTTTCTTGCCATTCACCGGCATACGTCGTGGTACGGCAGAGGTAGAGAAGAATACGACGGATGGTTTTTACTGGACGGGCAGTGCATCAGCTACAGCAGGCAATTCCCGGGCATTGCACATCTATGCTGACGACTCCATACTGATAGACACGATCCGATTCCTACAATTGGCAATTCGTCCTGTCTATGGCAAGTTCGTTCATCAGTTGTCGGTAGTTGGCGGAGAAGTCACTAACCTGACCTATCAGTCGGCCCTTGTGCCTTTGGAAGTGTTAGGTGACTATAGTACAGCCAAGAAGATCGGACTTTGTTTTGGGAAGTCTACGCAGACGCTGAACCCGATGACTGCCACTACCAACAATAGCGTCCAGAATATTGTGGCCGGCAACTCGAAATTCAACTTTAATCTGACGGGTCTTGATGGCAGTACCTCTTACCAGGCCATCGGTTATGTCATCTTGGAGGATGGTCAGTATATTTTCAGTGACGTTATCCGCTTTATAACACCAGCGAAGTTCCCAGTGGCTGAAGAAGTCGACTTGGGACTGAGTGTCAACTGGGCCAGCTGGAATATGGGAGAGAGTACGCCCGAAGGCCATTCTCATCTTTACGGATGGGGCGATCCTACCGGTGACCTGACCTCGGAACTTGCCAGTGACTATGCTGTGAACCTGCCCTATTCTACCACTACCTCGATAGCAGGTAATGATTATTTTGATATTGCCACACGTCAGTGGCATAATGGCTGGCGTTTGCCTACTTTTGCGGAGTTTGAGGAACTTTATCGTTCTACGACAGTTGCCAAGGAGACCGTCAACGGTGTTAGTGGTTATCGCTTTACGTCGAAGACGGATGCTACTAAGAGTATCTTTATTCCTTATACCAGTGTCCGTTTTGGTACGACAATTCAGAACTACAATATAGCATGGTATTGGACAGCTGAGGCAGAGTTCAGTGCGCAGGAGGGCTGGTTTGCCCACATGGCTTATATGTTTCCGAATAGTGTCAGCATGAAGCGTTGTCCGAAGTGGTACGGCTATGGTATCCGCCCTGTTAAGAAAAATTACAACTATACAGGTGATAGTGGCACGGGCGGTAATACTGGTGGTAATAGCGGCGACAACACGGGTGGCAACACAGGTGATAATACCGGTGGCAACACAGGCGATAATACCGGTGGCAATACTCCGGCTCTTTCAAATCAGGCAGGTGTCGCCGTCGATTTGGGCTTGACGAGCCGTACGCTGTGGGCCGACCGTAATGTCGGTGCTGCTAAGAGTACGGACGTAGGCGGCTATTTCGCCTTCGGCGATGTGGATCCCCATACCACGGGCTATGGATTGGACAACTATCAGTATTATGATACGGAGTATCAAAAGATTGGCTCTGACGTGAACGGTGACTGGCAGATTTGTAATCAAGTCGCCTACGACGCCGCTGTCAAACAGTGGGGTGGTAAATGGCGTATGCCTAATGACCTGCAGATACAGGAACTCATGAATAATTGTACATGGACATGGAAGACCAACTATGGCGGTTCTTCTATGAACGGCTACGAGGTGAAGGGACCGAATGGTAATACCATCTTCCTGCCCGCCACAGGTGTGACCCGTGCTGATGGATGTGCTTTCTTGGGTAGTGAGGGCAACTATTGGAGTGGTAGCTTGAATACACAGACTAATGATTTCAAGAGTGCCTGGGCCATCTGGTTTGATCAGGACGGCAAATACCGTAATGCATCAGCACGCGCAAGCGGATGCGTCATTCGCCCTGTGCAGCCCAAATAATGTTAACTATTTGTAAACCCTTCGCCGTACAATTAGGTACAGCGAAGGGCTTTTATGAATAATTGTGCGTAAACAAAAAACAAAAAATCATCAAATTGATGCTGTTTTGCGCGCAAAAGTTAAAAAAAACGGCGGAAATTAAAGATTTTTGGCGATTTTTGTAGGTTAATCGAAAAAAGTTTGTAACTTTGCGACCGAAATGTGTAGATATATATATCAATTTATAAAATACAAATTATGAAAGCATTGAGAAATTTGTTTGCTGCAGCCCTGTTTTTCTTAGGAGCAGGCGCAGTTTCTGCCCAGGCTGTCTATACGGACAACGAGGGTAACAAGTATGAATTCCAGAAGCACTTCTTCCTCAATCTGGAGGGTGGTGCACAGTACACGCTGGGTGAGGCCAAGTTCAAGGATCTCATCTCTCCGAACGTACAGCTCGGTCTCGGCTATCAGTTCAGCCCGGTTTTTGCAGCTCGTCTGCAGGCTAACGGCTGGCAGTCAATGGGTGGCTGGAACGGCTACTATGTAGGAACTGAGGCTCCCCACACTCAGACTTACAAGTGGAAGTATGTGGCTCCTGGTATCGACCTGATGTTCAACCTGTCGAACCTCATTGGTGGTTACAACCCCATGCGTCTGCTGAACATCACGGCCTTCATCGGTGGTGGCGCTAATATTGCCTGGGGCAATGACGAGGTGAACGACATCGCTAAGCAGATTGTTGCCAACCAGAAGTCGCTGACCGATTATGAGCTGGAGTATCTTTGGGATGGCAGCAAGATTCGTCCTTTCGGACGTGCTGGCTTAGAGTTGGCTTTCCGTCTGAGCGACGCTGTCAGCTTTACTCTTGAGGGTAATGCAAACTTGCTGGACGACCACTACAACTCAAAGAAGGCTGAGAATCCTGACTGGTACTTCAATGCACTGGCAGGTTTCCGCATCAACCTCGGCAAGACCTACAACAAGATTGTGCCTCCCGCTCCCGTTCCCGAGCCAGAGCCTGTTGTTGTTGAGGAGCCCGCTCCCACACCTGCACCCGTACCCGTCGTGGAGAAGATCGAGCCTATCCGTCGTGACGTGTTCTTCCTGATCAACAAGTTTGACATCCGCGACAGTGAGGCTCAGAAGGTGAAGGATATCGCCGACTATATGGCTAAGTATCCTGAGTCTAAGGTTGTTGTTACTGGTTATGCTGATGCTGGCACAGGTAACGACAAGATTAACGACCGTCTGGCTGCTCAGCGTGCTGACGCCGTTGTGAAGGCCCTGAAGGAGCAGTACGGTATCGCTGAGAGCCGTATCAGCTACGACTCTAAGGGTGCTCGCGTACAGCCGTTCGCTGAGAACGACCTGAACCGTGTTTCTATCTGTATCGCAGAGTAATAGGACTTGAATCATAAAAAAACGGGCTGCTCACGTTGAGCAGCCCGTTTTTTTTATGCTAATCTAATGCCGTCGTCGGCAATGGTGATGAGGCGTCTTCGGTAGAGATCGCCGACTGCCTGTTTATAAGCCTTTTTTGAAACACCGAAGCGGGCAGCGATTTCCTCTGACGGTGAGTGGTCGGTGAGCGGACAGAAACCGTCGTTCTCGTGAAGGTAGCGCAGCAACTGCTCGGCGAAATCGAGGGCACGCTGGCGGCCAGTGGTCTGCTGGTAGCGCTCCACCTTGGCGGTGGCCATCAGACGGTGGGTCTTGGAATCCTCCATAATATAGACGTAGTAGGTGTGTCCGCGCTCCATGCGCTGCTTCTGTTCGCGGAAGGGACAGAAGAGGTCTTTCATAAGCCCCCATTTCAGGAAAGCACCGTACTCGTTGGTCCAGGCACACTCGAGCCAGGCGAACTCGCCGACCTTGGCGATGGGGTGCTCGGTGGTGGCCACGAGGCGCTCGTCGTGGTCGAGATAGAGAAATACTTCTATCTCGTCGCCGATATGCATGTCGGGGGTGACGTAGCGTTGGGGAAGGAGAACCTCCTCTTCCTGGCCTGCGTCAAGATAGAGACCGAAGTCTACGCGCTTGGTGATGCGCAGGGTGTTGTAGTCGCCGAGTTTAATCATGGGAGGTGGAGGGGATGGGACTAATGGGACTCATAGGACTAATGGGACTTATAGGACTTATAGGTCCCATAGGACTCATAGGACTCATAGGACTTATAGGCTCAACGGGGTTAATAGCACCGTCTTTGAGGTGGATGGTGCGGTCGGTGATGGTGGCTAACTGCTCATCGTGAGTGACAATGACGAAAGTCTGGCCGAACTGGTCGCGCAGGTCGAAGAAGAGCTTATGAAGCTCCTGCTTGTTCTGCGTGTCGAGTGAGCCGGAGGGCTCGTCGGCGAGGATGACGGCAGGATTGTTGACCAGGGCACGAGCCACGGCAATGCGTTGCTTCTCGCCGCCGGAGAGTTCGGCGGGCTTGTGGGTGGCGCGGTCGCTGAGCTGCATGAACTGCAGCAGTTCCTTGGCGCGCTCCTTGGCTTTCTTCTGTGAGGTGCCAGCAATATAGGCCGGTATCATGATGTTCTCGATAGCGGTGAACTCCGGCAGCAGCTGGTGGAACTGGAAGACGAAGCCGAGATGGCGGTTGCGGAAGTCGGCGAGGGCTTTTTGAGAGAGGACGGTGGCGTCGACACCGTCGACGCACAGCGAACCGCTGTCGGGGCGGTCGAGGGTGCCGATGATCTGTAGGAGGGTGGTCTTGCCGGCGCCGGAGGGACCTACGATGCTGACGACCTCGCCACGGTCGATGTGGAGGTCGATGCCTTTGAGGACCTGTAGTGAGCCGAAGCTCTTGGTGATGTTGTGGGTTGTTATCATTGTTGTTGTCTTATGGGACTTATGGGACTTATGGGACTTATAGGACTTATGGGTCTTATGGGTTTTTGGGGCGGTGTATCCAGCGCTGGATGGTGTCGTAGATGCTGTTCTCCTCATGGTGCTGGGCCTCGGTGAACGACATCCGGTCTTCCTTCTGGTGACCGTACTGGTCGGGGAAGATGATCATGAGGTTCTTGCCCGAGAAGTACTTTTGTAGCTCGTCGGGCAGACGGTCGAGGGCATTCTTGTAGGAGATAGTGCCCTTACGGGCGGTGACAACGACGAAGAGCTGGTCGTCGGCGATATGTGCAGCGAGCTGTGGTAGCTCGTTCCAGTGCTCCATGCGGGTGAATTCTGCGCGTACCGAGTGGTGACGGCTGTTGATATATTCATCGATGAGCGTCAGCGACTCCTCGCGTCCATGGAACTCTATACGACAGTCGAGCTCGCCGGCCAGACGGCATAGACGTTCGAGCCAACGGTGGAAACCCGGTTCAAACTCTGCGCGGCTGGGCACGGCGACACGTATGCGGCGCAGGGTGTTCAGCGGTTGTACGAAGCGCACGAGCATAATCTGGCGGTTCAGACCGTTATAGAGACTCTGTATGAAGTCGCCCCAGAACTTGGCGTTCTGGTTGGTGTGGACGTGCATACCCATGATGACCTCCGTGCAGGCTGACTCGCGGAAGGCGTGCTTGATGCCGTTGGCGATGTTGGAGGCTAATCGTACCTGTGTCATCAAACGTACCTCGGAGGCACTAGCCTGACGTTGCAGCTGTTCAAGAAGCCGCAGTCCCTGTTCACGGTTGGCATTGGCCTGCTCATCGTCGTAGACCACGTTGAGAGCTATCGGCAGCTGGTCCGTCTGGCGATTGCGTACGAAAAGAGCCAGACTGAGCAACTGCGGGGCAATCTCGGGATACTTGACGCTGATCAGGATGCGGTCGGTGGATCCATGGGGGGGATGGGGCTGATGGGGCTGATGGGTGTTGTGGTGGGACTGGGTGGGACTGGGTGGGACTGGGTGGGACTGATGGGCCCTCTGTGAGATGACAATCTGTTGCGAGGCATGCTCCGTCATTAATGTGGAGACGACGCATGTCACGAGGATCATCAGTACCACGCCGTTGAGCATATCGTCGTTGACAAGGAAGACGCCGGGAGCCATTTCGAGCCTCATACCCACCATCACCATTGCGATGGCTCCGGCAGCATGTGCCGATGTCAGTCCGAACATCATGTGGCCGTCGGCCTTCGGCAGACGGAAGAGCAAGCTCGACAGGTAGGCGGCCACGGCCTTGCCGAAGGTGCCGAAGAACGCAATCATCAGCATCACCCAGAGAACGTAGGGCCCCTGTGCCAGCGTGCGCACATTGATTAGCATACCTACGCCGATGAGAAAATAGGGTATGAAGAGGGCGTTACCGATAAACTCTATGCGGTTCATCAGTGGTGACACATGCGGTATATACCTATTTAATATCAGTCCTGAGAAGAAAGCACCAAAGATACCCTCCAGTCCGATGAAGTCGGTGAGGGCGGCGTTGAGGAACATAACGGCAAGGACGAAGATGTACTGCATAACCGAGTCGCTGTAGCGTCGCAGGAAGTAGCGCGTCAGGCGGGGAATCATCCAGAGCATGGCGACGATGTAAAGAGCTAACTTCCCCACGAAGAGCGGCCAGAACCACGTGCCGCTGAGACCGTCCTTTCCGTAGACGGCTGCCAGGGCTGCTATCATCACCAGAGCCATGAAGAGACTGATCATGGAAGAGCCTACGGAGAGCATGACAGAGTGGTGCCGTTGCAAGCCGTATCGCCCGATGATAGGGTAGGCGATGAGCGTGTTCGACGCCATGATACAGCCTAACAGGAACGAGGCCGCCGGTGTGTAGTGCAGCAGGAAGAAGGCCATGAGGTAGGTGAGCCCTAAGGGGACGAGACAGGTGAGCAGTCCGAAGACGATATAGTCTTTGGCGTTCTTCTTCACGCCCTCGACATCCATCTCCAGTCCGGCGAGGAACATGATGTAATACAGTCCCACGCGACCGAACAGCTCGAAGGAGTCGTCGCGTTCCAGAATGTCCAGTCCGTAATGTCCCATGAGCACACCTGCTAGCACCATCCCGATGATATGCGGAATCCTGAGTTTACCCATGATGATAGGGGCAAACAAAATAATCAACAACACCACGAAGAAGATGAGCGTGGGGTCGGTGATGGGGAAATATGCGGCCAAAGTTGACATTCTGCGTGCAAAGATACGAATTTTTTGGCACGGATGACACGGATTACATGGAATTTTTGTAATTTTGCAGCCGAAAAGTGCAATGTTAAAGAAAAAAGTAATGAAAGTAGCAATTGTTGGCGCAAGCGGCGCCGTAGGCCAGGAGTTCCTGCGCCTGCTTGACGAGAGAAATTTCCCGATGGACGAACTGGTGTTGTTTGGCTCTGAGCGCTCGGCTGGTACGAAGTACACGTTCCGTGGCAAGGAGTTGACCGTGAAGCTGTTGCAGCACAACGACGATTTCAAGGACATTGATATCGCTTTCACGTCGGCCGGTGCCGGCACGTCAAAGGAGTTTGCTGAGACGATTACGAAGTACGGTGCAGTGATGATCGACAACTCCAGTGCTTTCCGTATGGACGCCGATGTACCCTTGGTGGTGCCCGAGTGCAATGCCGAGGACGCCCTGAACCGTCCCCGTGGTATCATCGCCAACCCCAACTGCACGACCATTATGATGGTTGTGGTGCTCCAGCCGTTAGAGAAACTGAGCCATATCAAACGCATCCATGTCGCTTCTTACCAGAGTGCCTCTGGTGCCGGTGCCGCCGCTATGGCCGAACTGCAGCAGCAGTACAAGGAGATTGTAGAGACCGGCGAGGTGAAGACCATCAAGAAGTTCCCGCACCAGCTGGCCTATAACGTTATTCCGCAGATCGACGTCTTCCAGCCCAACGGCTATACGAAGGAGGAGATGAAAATGTTCAACGAGACGCAGAAGATCATGCATACCGACGCCAAGTGCTCAGCCATGTGTGTGCGCGTCAGTTCGTTGCGCAGCCACTCCGAGAGTGTATGGATTGAGACCGAGCGTCCCCTCAGCGTTGAGGAAGCCCAGCAGGCTATCGCCCAGGCACCCGGCTGTACGCTTGTTGACGACCCAGCCAACCTGGTATACCCCATGCCGATGGATACTGCCGGCAAGGATGACGTCTATGTGGGACGTGTGCGTAAAGACCTCTCTGACGAGAACGGTCTGACCTTCTGGCTCTCTGGCGACCAGATTCGTAAGGGTGCTGCCCTGAACGCTGTGCAGATTGGCGAGTGGCTTATTCAGAATAACGGATTATCGAAATAACGAAATATCGAAAAATGAAAAAAATCCTTTTGGCCGCAATGGCTGTTCTTTTGATGTGCGCTTGCTCTGGTGAGCGTGAGTATCTTAACTATCGTGGCTTGTCGATGGGTATGTCGGCCAAGCAGATGGCCGACTCGCTGTTAGCCAAGATACAGAATTTGGCCGTGGATACCCACAAGACCGGTGAGACTAACATTGTGTTAGTTGACACGTTGGCACGCAACTTCATGGTGACTGTCTATCATCAGAATGATACTATTACGGACATCCTCGAGAATTATGTTGCCACTTATAACGACTCTACCTCGAACCTATGGCAAGCCCGTCACGACGAGCTTCAAAAAGAGTTCGGCTGGCCGAATATGGGCAAGCACGGCGATCTACACAAGGAGGCAACCTTCGAGAACGAGAAGGGAACGGTGCTGCTGATATTGTTGAATACGTATTCGCCGACGGTATCTATTCGCTACTCGACGTCAACGACGCAAGACTGAGAGTGGCCTGCGGCCTAAAGAATAAAGAATAAAGAAAGAAAAAAGCAAGCCTTCGGGCTTGCTTATTTTTTTTGTGTCGACACTTGGATTCGAACCAAGGACCCCCACCATGTCAAGGTGATACTCTAACCAGCTGAGCTATGCCGACTTTTTGTGCGCCTGACAGGACTCGAACCTGCACATCGTGAGATACTAGATCCTAAGTCTAGCGCGTCTACCAATTCCGCCACAGGCGCTCTATTGGGATTTGCGGGTGCAAAGGTACTACTAATAAATGAGAAATGAGAAATGAGAAATGAGAAATTTCTATTGGTTAACTTTAATTAACGGTTATTTCGCCAGTAGCTTTCTCGCATACTCTATGATGGTGTCCTCGCCACGCAGGAAGTCCTCCTGTCGCAGGCTTACCTCGTAGTCAGGAGCTATGCCAAACTCCGTCGTCTGTCGCTGAGCGTCGTACATCGGCACTGCCGAGAAACGTACTACCCAGCCGTTGGGTAGCGACGAACTGAAAGGCATACCGGCACCGCCTCCCGTGTGGTCGCCGACAATCTTGACGTTAGGCAGGGCCTTCATATACATTGTGAACTCGTTGGCAGCCGAGAAGACGTGGCGGTTGGTGAGCACGCAGACGGGCTTCTGCCAGCGCAGCGAGGCTGCGGGGTCGAGATAGCGTGGCTCCATCTCCGAGAAATCGTTGTGTCCTGTTCCCGTCTTGTGCTGGATATAGCCCACGAGCGTTCTTTCGTTGGTGAATCGTGAAGCCAGCTTTTCCGCGTTGGTCAGGTCGCCGCCACCATTGCTACGTATGTCGATGATGAGTCCACGGCAGAGGATGAAGTCGTTGAGCACCTCGCTGAGGTTGCCGCTGCCGATGCCATGCTGGAACGACTCATAGCGGATGTAGCCGATGTTGTCGTCAAGAATTTTGTAGTAGAGTCCGGAAGCAATTTTATAGTCGGTGCCTAAATACCGTCGCTGTAGTGTGTCGCTGTAGTTGGCGGGGTGCAGTTCGTACCACTGCCAGTAGCGTGCCATGTCGTGTGAGGCGGTCAGGTTGACATGTCCGTCGCGCAGTTCGCCGAGCATGTTGCCTAACACCTCAAAGAGCTGTTCGTTGGTTATGCGGCTGTTGATCTGTGTCTGATATTTAGCGTGTACCTGCTGCCAGTCCAGTCCGTATTCGTGCTGTTTGTAGTCGAAGAAGCAGTAGTGTTCGTCAATGATTTTCCACAGAGCCTCGAAGTTGCCTTGCGGGGTATTGGCGAACTCCTCTTCGTCGACACAAGAGGTGAGGGAAGTAAGAAGGAAGAGGTAAGAAGTAAGAAGTATGATTACCTGGTACGCGGTGGTAAGAGGATGGGGGGAATGGGACTGATGGGACTTATGGGACTGATGGGACTTATGAGACTGATAGGTAATCATACTTCTTACTTTTTACTTCTTACTTCAAACTTACTTTAAAGTGGCGCACGAAACCAATCATCACGCGGTGGTGGTAGATGTGCGACTTGAGGTTGTTGACGTGTGCCTGCTGGTAGTCGCCGAGGTAGCCGAGGCGCAGGGTGAGCCTGCTGTTGACTTGGCATTCTACTGATAGCTGTTGGCGGAAGTTCGGTGCCGAGACGAAGGTGGTGGGCACGATGTTATGGTCGTAGTTGCCCTGCGAGAAAATCTCGTAGTACGACTGTCCATAGTTGGGACTGAACATCACGCCGATGAGTGGCAGCTCCAGCTCATAGCGGACGGTCCAGGGCAGGCGGAAGAGCGGGAAACGGTAGGCGGCAATGGCCGACGGCATGATGTTAAGCGACAGCCGTCCCTGTGCCGGATTGTTGGAGTTGCTGGTGTTGTAGATGAATCCCAGGTTTAGGGCCGCCATTGCACCAGCTTGTACCGTCAGACGGTTAATCCGCAGACCGTAGTAGCGTCCGAAGAAGAAACTGTAGTCGCCCTGCAGCTCGTTGACCGTCCCCACGCGGTCTTCTGCCGATGTGAAGTTCAGCTGATGCTGTAGCATGGTTGCCCATTGGCTGCCCGGCTTCTGCCGTTCGCTGGCAGCCAGCAAGGACAGTCCTGTTCCGCTGAATTTCTCTTGCGACAGGTAGGTGTCGAGGATGTTTGTCGAGCCGCCGCCTATCATGTAGGTTGTCGATACGTCGGTCTGACCTTTGGCTGTGATGCCAACGGCCAATAGCCATAAGGCAATAGCCCAAAAACGTTTAGAAGTCTTCATCGGTGAAGAGGTTTGTTTGTCCGATTATTTCGTCAATGACCTGTTGCTCGCTCTTGCCGGCATCGGGGTCGAGGTCGTCGGAGTTCTCTGAGTCTTCTGGGTCTTCTGAGTCTTCAGATTCTTCCGGAGGTTCTGGGAATCGGGTGGGTTCCAGTTCGGTGATGCTCTCTATCTGGTAGGTTGTCAGCCTCTTACCCTTTGCTTTGAAGCCCTTGACGCTGATGAACTGTTCGACATCGATCTCCTCTGAGCCTCGGAACTCGTCGATACCACCGTAGACAATCTGCAGACGCGGGTAGACCACGTCGGTGAGCAGGATGAGTTTCGACAGCGTGTTCTCGCCTACGAAGTTCTGCTTGCGCTTTGTGGCCTCCATCAAGAAGCGTTTCAGATACGGGTAGCCTTGGTTATCGGCGTCCCAGAGGGCAGCGCTCCACACTTTGTCCTGTTCGTATTTCTCGATACGCAGGATGTCCTGTTCGAAGTGGTTGTTCACGTCGAAGTTTGTCAGGTAGAAGTCTCCGTTCTGCAGGATGACGAGAATCTGGTCGTCGTCGAAGAACTCGCCCAGCAGTCGCCCGTGCTCGTCGTAGTTCAGACGGTTGACATCGGGGTCGTACCACACTTTGCGCCCGCCTAATGTCGAGTGGCCGTGACTCTTCAGTCCGATGCGGTGTACGGGGTTGCGTGTCAGGAGGTTACCCTTCGATGCGCGTCCCTTGATCATCACCTCTGAGAAGTCCTTCTCGATGAAGATTTTCTTCAGTTTCGGGTTCGGGTCGAGCGTCACCTTGATTACCTCCGCCTCGCCGTTGGGGTTGGCCGTGAAATACATGATCTTAGACCCCGGCGTACCCTGTGTTAGGTCGTACTCCTTGTCGCGGGTCATGCTGGTGACGTTGAAGCGCTTGATGAAGTAGGCGCCCTTCTTGCCGTCGCGGTAGACGACATTATATATGGTACGCGAATCATTCTTCTTAAATACTTGCAGGTGGAGAATGTTCTTGCCCACAAAAAGCTTGTCGGCCACGCGGACAACCTTGAACTTACCGTCGCGGTAGAAGATGATGATATCGTCGATGTCGGAGCAGTTGCAGACGTACTCGTCCTTCTTCAGACCCGTACCGATAAAGCCGTCGTTACGGTTGATGTAGAGCTTCTGGTTGGCCTCGGCCACCTTCGTGGCCTCAATGGTGTCGAAGCTGCGTATTTCTGTCAGTCGCGGGTGTTCCTTGCCGTATTTGTCCTTCAGGAACTGGAACCACGAGGCCGTCACCTCGACGAGGTTTGCCAGGTCGCGGTCTATCTCGTCAATCTCGGCCTTGATGCGTGCCATCAGTTCGTCGGCCTTGTCCTTGTTGAACTTCAGGATGCGCTGCATCTTGATTTCCAGCAGTCGCAGGATGTCGTCCTTCGTCACTTCGCGGATGAATGTGGGGTAGTAGGGCGTCAGCCGCTCGTCGATATGTTCGCAAACGGCGTCGACATTCGGTGCCTGTTCGAACTTCTTGTCCTTATAGATACGCTCCTCGATGAATATCTTCTCCAACGAGCAGAAATGCAGCTGCTCCTGCAGTTCGCCCTTGCGAATCTCCAGTTCCTGGCGGATGAGGTCTTTCGTGCGGTCTACCGAGTGTCGCAGCACGTCGCTGACGGTCAGGAACTGCGGTTTCTGGTCGCTGATGACGCAGCAGTTGGGCGATATATTAATCTCGCAGTCGGTAAAGGCGTAGAGCGCGTCGAGCGTCTTGTCCGACGAGACGCCGGGGGCTAAGTGTATCACAATCTCGACGTTGGCTGAGGTTAGGTCGTCAACACGTTTTGCCTTGATCTTTCCCTTCTCAATGGCCTTGGTGATGCTTTCGCAGAGCGTGGGTACGGTCTTCGAGTACGGCAGTTCGCGGATGACGAGCGTCTTCTGGTCGATCTTCTCGATCTTGGCGCGCACCTTCAGCACGCCGCCGCGCTGGCCGTCGTTGTATTTTGAGACGTCGATGGAACCGCCCGTCTGAAAGTCGGGGTATAGCTGGAATGCCTCGCCGTGGAGGTAGCTGACGGCCGCGTCGCAGATTTCGCAGAAGTTATGGGGCAAAATCTTTGAGCTGAGGCCCACGGCGATACCTTCGGCGCCCTGTGCTAACAGCAGCGGGTACTTGACGGGCAGTGTAATGGGTTCCTTGTTACGGCCGTCGTAGCTGAGCTGCCAGTCGGTAGTCTTTGGGTTGAAGACGGTGTCCAAGGCGAACTTGGACAGGCGGGCCTCGATGTATCGGGGGGCGGCGGCGCGGTCGCCGGTCAGGATGTTGCCCCAGTTTCCCTGCGTGTCTATCAGCAGGTCCTTCTGTCCTAACTGCACCAAGGCGTCGCCGATGGAGGCGTCGCCGTGGGGGTGGAATTGCATGGTGTGGCCCACAATGTTCGCCACCTTGTTATATCGCCCGTCGTCCATGCGTTTCATGGAGTGCATGATGCGGCGCTGCACCGGTTTGAAGCCGTCCTCGATGTTAGGCACGGCACGCTCCAGTATAACGTATGAGGCATAGTCGAGGAACCAGTTCTGATACATGCCGCTCAGATGGTGTACCGCAGCAGCGTCGAACCGGTTCACGGGCTTGTAGTCGGAGTGTGACTCTGAGACTTCCGGATTCTCCGGGCTTTCCGGGCTTTCGTTGATATCGTCTTTTATTTCGTCGTCCATATCGTGTTTTAGATTTCTTCGTGCAAAAATACAAAAAAATCTGAATAAAACGGCGAAACATACATTATTTAACGAAAAAAGCAGGATACTTGTCGTATCCTGCCGTGCTAAGTAGGGACACCCGGGCTCGAACCGGGGACCTCTGCAATGTGACTGCAGCGCTCTAAACCAACTGGGCTATGCCCCTATCTTTTGTTTGCGGGTGCAAAAGTAGTTAATATTTTTCGAATAGCCAAAAGTTTTCCGTAATTTTTTGTTAATTCTTAATTCTTAATTCTTAATTCTTAATTTAAATATGTAACTTTGCACCCAGAATTTGCAAATTTAACAATTTTATGGCACAAGAAGATGTATTTAAGAAGATCGTGAGTCACTGCAAGGAGTACGGTTTCGTGTTCCCCTCCAGTGAGATTTACGATGGTTTAGGCGCCGTCTACGACTACGGTCAGAACGGCGTAGAGTTGAAGAATAACATTAAGCAGTACTGGTGGAAGGCCATGACGATGCTGCACGAGAACATCGTGGGTATCGACTCGGCCATCTTCATGCACCCGACGATATGGAAGGCCAGCGGCCACGTTGACGCTTTCAACGACCCCCTCATCGACAACCGCGACTCGAAGAAGCGCTACCGCGCCGACGTGCTGATAGAGGACCAGATAGCCAAGTACGACGAAAAGATTAATAAAGAGGTGGAGAAGGCCCGCAAGCGTTTCAAGGATGCTTTCAACGAGGAGCAGTTTTTGGCCACCAGCGAGCGTGTGAAAGAGGCCAAGGAGAAGCGCGACGCACTGCATGCCCGTTATACTGCTGCCATGCAGGGTCCCGACTTGGACGAGCTGAAGCAGATTATCCTCGACGAGGAGATTGTCTGCCCCATCAGCGGCACCCGCAACTGGACCGACGTGCGCCAGTTCAACCTGATGTTTGCTACCGAGATGGGCGCCTCTGCCGACGGTTCTATGAAGGTCTACCTACGCCCGGAGACGGCTCAGGGCATCTTCGTCAACTACCTGAATGTCCAGAAGACCGGCCGCATGAAGATACCCTTCGGGATCGCCCAGATTGGCAAGGCTTTCCGCAACGAGATTGTCGCTCGCCAGTTCATCTTCCGTATGCGCGAGTTCGAGCAGATGGAGATGCAGTTCTTCGTACAGCCCGGCACGGAGCTGGAGTGGTTCCCGAAGTGGAAGGAGCAGCGCATGGCCTGGCACCAGGCCTTAGGCTTCGGTGCTGAGAATTACCGTTTCCACGACCACGAGAAGCTGGCCCACTATGCTAACGCCGCCACCGACATCGAGTTTAAGATGCCGTTCGGCTTCAAGGAGGTGGAGGGCATCCACTCGCGTACCAATTTCGACCTGTCTCAGCACGAGAAGTTCTCGGGCAAGAGCATCAAGTACTTCGATCCGCAGACCAACGAGAGCTACACCCCGTACGTCATCGAGACCTCTATCGGTGTCGACCGTATGTTCCTCTCTATCATGTGTCACGCCTTCGAGGAGGAGAAATTAGAGAACGGTGAGACCCGCGTGGTGCTGAAGCTGCCCGCAGCCTTGGCTCCCGTGAAGTGCGCTGTCATGCCTCTGGTGAAGAAAGACGGACTGCCCGAGAAGGCCCGCGAGATTATCGACCAGCTGAAGTTCCACTTCAACTGCCAGTACGACGAGAAGGACTCTATAGGCAAGCGTTACCGCCGTCAGGACGCCATCGGCACGCCGTATTGCGTCACCGTCGACCACGACACGCTGAACGACGGTTGTGTCACCCTGCGTTTCCGCGACACGATGGAGCAGGAGCGCGTCGCCATCAGCGAGCTGAACGCCATCATTGAGGACAAGGTGAGCATCGCTTCACTGCTGAAGAAACTGTAAGTTAAGTTCAATGACAACAATTCGTTATTGTATACGACAACTGGAACAACTGGGACAACTTCTTTTCGTAGGTTGTCTTAGTTGTCTTAGTTGTTTTGTTTGTTCCTGTTCCGAAAGCGACGACGAGGACCTTACCGGCGAGTTCGCCAACTGGCAGGAGCGCAACGACGCCTTCTTCTTCACCCTTGAGGACTCGCTGCGCAGCAACTCGGCACTTTGGACGAAGTGGAAGAGCTATACCAAGAACGCTCAGACTGTAGGAGCAACTACCGACTACGTCTATGCGAAGCTGGTGCAGAAAGGCGACGGTGGCAGCAGTCCGCTTTATACGGATACCGTCCGCATAGCCTATCGCGGACGGCTCATACCTTCGGCCAGCTATCCGCAGGGCTATGTCTTCGACCAGACCTATGTCGGCAACTACGACCTCCGTACCACCGATGTCTACGATGCCGCCATCAGCGCCTTTACCGACGGTTTTGCCACCGCCCTGCAGCACATGCACCGTGGCGACCGCTACCTCGTCTATGTGCCCTACGCCTTAGGCTACGGCACCTCGGACTCCAGCAGTGGCAAGATTCCCGGTTGCTCCGTGCTTGTCTTCGATATTGTGCTTATCGACTTTGCTTCAGGCACCGACAAACTGGTTTCCTGGTCGGCACGCCAACTATAAAATCCTTTAAAAACACAAGCCTATGCAGAAGTATGCTGACTATATCAAGCGTATTGAGATCGACTCCCTGTGGAGCGGCAAGAAACATATCGTCTGGGAACTGAACCGGCAGGTGAACATCCTCAGCGGTAGCAACGGACAGGGCAAGAGTACCATCCTGAACAAGGTGGTGAAGAGCCTGTCGGTAGGCGGCGAGTTTCCGTCGCATCTGCTGAAAGGCGTCCATCTCGACGTCGTCCCCGAGGATGCCAAGTGGATACGCTTCGACGTCATACGCACCCTCGACTCGCCGGTGCTTGATATGGATACGATGGCTCATGTCGACACCCGCATCCTGTCGGCTCTCGACTTCCAGCTCTACCATCTGCAGCGTAAGTATCTCGACTACCAGGTGAACATCGGCAACCGCATCATTGCCGAACTGCAGCAGGGCAACGCCGAGGCCGCCCAGCAGCTGTCGCTGCGCAAGAAGCGCTTTCAGGACATTGTCGACGACCTCTTCTCGGAGACCGGCAAGAAGATTGTGCGCACCGAGAACGAAATCCGTTTCACGCAGATTGGCGAGATGCTCGTGCCCTACCAGCTCAGTAGCGGCGAAAAGCAGATGCTGGCCATCCTGCTCACCGTCCTCGTCGAGGACGACCAGCCTCACGTCCTCTTTATGGACGAACCCGAGGTGAGCCTACATATAGAATGGCAGAAACGCCTCATTGACCTTTGTTTAGAACTGAACCCCAACGTCCAGATTATCCTTACCACCCATTCACCCGCTGTCATCATGAACGGCTGGACGGATGCTGTCACTGAAGTTTCGGATATCACGGTATGAGTAGCCGTCTGAAGGACAATATCAACAGCCGCTACTTCGAGGCCGCCAACGCCCTGAAGTCGAAGCGTGCCCGGCGTCGCATCGTTGCCTACGTCGAGGCATACGATGATATCTACTTCTGGCGTACCGTTCTCAGTCCTTTTGAAGACGACACGCGCTATTTCGAGGTGATGCTGCCGTCGAAGGTCAATCTCACACGAGGCAAGAAGTCGGTACTGATGAATTTCCTGGAGGAGAAAGGCGACACCGAAGATCCGCTGGGACGCGATATGATAGCCTGCGTCGATGCCGACTACGACTACCTGAAGCAGGGCGTCACCGAGCAGTCGAAGAAGGTTATTGAGAGTCCCTACGTCTTCCACACCTACGTCTACGCCATCGAGAACTACCAGTGCTATGCCCCCTCGCTGCACGACGTCTGCGTCAGTGTCACCCTCAACGACCACCGCATCTTCGACTTCAGCGACTATTTCCGTGAGTTCAGCGAGGCCGTCTTCCCCCTCTTCGTCTGGAATATCATGCTTTACCGTAACGGTAATTACGGCCGTTTCTCCATTACCGACTTTAACCGCATTGCCGACCCCGGCGGTTTCAGTGTGCAGCACCCCGAGGCGTCGTTACAGAACGTGCGGCGCAAGGTCAATAGCAAGGTGCGCGACCTGCAGCGTCAGTTTCCCGATGCCAAGGACGAGTACCTCGCCACCAAAGAAGATGTCAAGCGACTCGGCGTCACCCCTCAGACCACCTACCTTTATGTTCAGGGCCATCATCTCTTCGACACCGTCGTTGCGCCTATCCTTAACAAGGTCTGCAACCTCCTGCGTCAGGAGCGCCAGAACGAGATCTATCATGCCCAGGCTCATAAGACGCAGAAGCGCAATGAGATGTCGTGCTATGAAAACTCGTTGCAGGATGTGAAGGTCATGCTCAAGAAGAATACCGGCTATCTCCAGTCGGAGCCTTTCCGCCGTCTGCAGGATGACATCCGCCGCTATCTCGGATAAGCTATAGCATAGATATTACTTAATTGAACTTTCCCACCACTTTTTCTTTTTTACCCCTTTTCTTTTCAACCACTAATTACACTAATTGAACGAATTATAACTAATTTCGCGAATTTTCGCTGCAAGTGCCGATAGTCTGCGCGTAGCAAATTAGCAATCTTTGTCGGCTGTCGGCTCAAAATCTTTTAAATCTTAAAATCTTTGTTAGTTATATTCATTAGCGAAATTATTGAAATTCGTGGTTCATTATTAAATTAGTGTAATTATTGAAATTCGTGGTTCATTATGAAATTCGTGGTTCTTAAAAGGTTTTAGGGGTGGGAAACTTGAGTTACTTAACGCTGACCACGATGTAGTTGTCAATCGTGCGGCGGTCCTTGCTGATGTTCAGGCCGACGGCCCATACGGGGCGCGGGTCCTGGGCAAAATGGGCGGCGTAGTCCTTCCTGACAATCTGCTCCGTGGCCTCCTCGGCGCTTCTGCCAAACTTGAACTCCAGGATGTAAATGGCATCGGAAAGCTTCAGGGCTATGTCAAAGCGCCCGTCGCTGGTTTGCCCCTCAGCCTCCACGTCGGCACCGATGCCCGCCATGAGCGAGTAGAACAGTGCCTGGTAGAACTGCTCATTCTGGTTTTTGTCCGTAATAGAGTAGGGTATGCCCGCATACCAGCGGCGTACCGACTCCAGGAACTGCTCGAAGGTAGTCTTCTTCAGGCGCAAGTCCCATAAGGCAGTTGTCATCTGGTTGCTGCTGCCGTAATACTCCGGGCAGTAATACTTGTAGAGCGAATCGGCAAAGCCCTCGTACACCTCGGCATTGGGGAAGCCCAGCCTGTAGCGCCTTGTCATAGGGTTATAGCCCTTGATGGTCAGGTAGCCGCTCTGGAAGAGCACGGGTATGGGGTCCTCTATGCGCTCTGTGGGCGCGTCGAACTGCTTCAGGTCGGCCTCATAGCCCTCCAGTTCGGGCATGACGAGCTGGCGCACGCGCAGCAGGTTGATGAGCGACGAGGGTGTGCCCGTCGAGAACCAGTAGTTCTCTATCCAGCCTTTCTCGAAGGCATAGATGAGGCTCCAGGGATTGTACACGTCGGTCATCTTGTAAGAGAAGTGGTAGCCGTCGTACATCCGCTTCAGCTCGGCCAGCGTCTCGTCGTAGGTCATAGGCTTTACGTCGCTGATGGCCTCGGCCAGCCACTCTATGTCGGGCTTCAGCTGCGTCACCAACTCGTCGGCAGTGATGCCGCAGATGCCTTCGTACTCTGGGTCGAAGGTCAGCACGTTCAGGTTGTTCAGTTCGCTGAAGACAGACAGCTGCGAGAACTTCGAGATGCCCGTCAGGAACACAAACCGCAACAGGTCCTCCATCGCCTTCAGCGGCGAGAACAGACTGCGTATGCGCTCGCGGATATAGTCCTGCAGGTCGCGGTTGGTGATGCTGTCGAGCATCGGCGCGTCGTACTCGTCGATGAGCACCACCACCTGGCGGCCCGTCCGCTCGTAGCAGGTCTTGATGAGGTTGGTCAGCCGTGCGTCGTAGTTATGCTCGTCCTTGACTTCCATGCCCCATTTGTCCTCTGCCAGCCGCAGGATGGCGTCGATGGTGCCGTGTACCCGTTCCTTCTCGTAGTACTTGCCCAGCGACAGGTTGAGCCGTATGACGGGATACTCCGTCCACTCCGTCTCTAGCTGCTCTATGGCCAGTCCGCAGAACAGCTCCTTGCGCCCCTGGAAGTAAGCCTCAAGGGTGCTGATTAAGAGCGACTTGCCGAAGCGTCGCGGACGGCTCAGGAAGAAGTTCTTGCCCTTCGACTGAGCCATCTTATACACATACGCCGTCTTGTCCACATAGACGCACTCGCGCTTTATCATTTCGGGGAAGGACTGAAGCCCCACGCCGTAACCTCTCTTCTCTGCCATAGCCGATTCTCCTTTTGCGTGCAAAGATAAACAAAATTTCTGAGTTTCCCACGTCTGTTTGATAAAATCTTTCATCTTTCCACATTTTGACAGAAGAAGCAGTGCGCAGCAGGGGCGGTTCTGCTACGTACATAAACATAGGTGACACCTCTTACACCTGGCACTTAACTACCTGAAAATCAAGAGCTGTTTCAAGTAGCCAAGTCGCACCAATCGTCGCACCAAAGGTGACACCTGGCAATAGTGCCCGACCGTGAAACATTGACGAGAGGCCGTGAGATTTTTCTGTGAGGCCGTGAAATTTTTGCGAGAGGCCGCGAAATTTTCAGCTTTGTCGTGAAACATTTTGGGAGTGGTTGGTGCTACCATTGGTGCTACCATTGGTGTGACCATTGGTGTGGGTAAACTCTTCGCTAACCTGTTGATAATCAGGCTTGGTGTAAGAGGTGTCACCAAACTGCTGTCTTGTATGTAGGGGGAAGCCTTCCAGCCCCTACTGACCTTCAGACGTATGTTTCCAGAAATTTTATCGTTCCTTCTATCTTGATGGCTTTCGTGGTAGCAGGTATGAGCACCGACTCGCCTTCGCGGAATGCGATGGCGTGACCCTGGTTGTCGGTGAGTTCGCACGAGCCTTCCAGACCGACGAAGATGACGAAGGCGTCGAGACCGCTGTAGTCGATGGTCATCGGGTCGTTCAGGTCGTAGACGGCCGTGGTGAGGGCCGTCGTCGGCTCGTTCGTGGCTGTCAGTACGCTGACTTCGGCAATGACGAGACCGCTGCCGATGACGGGGCGGTGGACATAGCAGGAGACGCCCTGCCCGGGCGTGAAAGCCTGCGGGTTGAGGCTGTGTGTCACCTTGACGTGCAGGGGGAAGCGGGCACCGAAGCGGCGATAGCTGTCGTGCCCCAGAAAGGCAGCCTTCTGGCTGTGTACGAGCAGTGACAGCTGCTGTCGGCTGAGGTCGTTGAGTTTGTAAATCATCGTTTAGTTCTCCTTCCAGAAAGCGCGGGTGAATAGCACGAGGACGGTCATGATTTCCAGACGTCCCATCAGCATCAGCAGGCACAGCAGCCATTTGGCAGCATCGGGCAGCAACGACCACGACAGCGCCGGCCCCACACCGTTGGTGAGCGACGGTCCGACATTGCTGACGCAACTCAAGGCGATGACACCGGCATTGGTGTTGTCGACACCGGCGAAGATCATGGCGGTGGTGGTGAAAAGTACCATCAGGATGGTGAGCACGAAGAACGCAAAGACCGGTATGAGCTTCGACGGGGCAACGTTCTGTCCGCTGATGCGCACCGGCAGCACGGCGTTTGGATGCAGAATCTGCCGGAAGTTGTTGCGCACCACCTGCAGCAGCATCACGCCACGGATACATTTGAAACCGCCGCTGGTGCTGCCCGCACAGGCCCCGAGATACATGACGAGACCGAGGATGACCCACGTCAGGTGTGGCCACTGGCCGAGGTCGTCGCCGAGGAACATACCCGTCGTCGTGATGAACGACACGACATGGAACAATGCCGAGCGGAAAGCGTGCTCCAACGAGTAGTCGAGGTGAACGAGCAGCAGGTACATGATGCTGCAGGTCGCTCCGACGACGACGGCGACATAGAGTCTGAACTCCGAACTCTTGAACAGCGAACCGATGCGCAGTTTGAACAGACTCATATATAATAAGGTGAAGTTGATGCCGGAGAGAAACTGGAAGAGGATGCTGACGTAGTCGATGGTGGCCGAACGAAAGTGGGCGGTGCTGTCGTTGTGGATGGCGAAACCGCCAGTAGCCGTGGTCGTCATCGAGTAGTTGGTGGCCTCAAACCAGTCCATGCCCGATGCCCAATAAGACACGCCGCAGGCAATGGTGAGCAGCAGGTAGATGGTCCATATCCACTTGGCGGTGGTGGTGAGTCGCGGGTGCATCTTCGCCTTGATAGGGCCTGTGGCCTCGGCAGCAAACACCTTGACGCTACCGCCGACGAGCGACGGCAGGATGGCGATGGTGAAGAAGACGATACCCAGTCCGCCTATCCACTGCATCAGCGAGCGCCAGAAGAGGATGGCGTGTGGCAGCCGTTCCACGTCGTCGATGATGCTGGCGCCGGTAGTCGTGAACCCCGACATCGTCTCGAAGTAGGCGTCGGTGAAGTTCAGGATGCTGCCGTGGATGAGGAAGGGAAACATGCCGAAGAACGAGAAGATGACCCAGGCGGCTGTGACGACCACGTAGGCATCGCGGCGGCTGAGGGCGTTCTCGGCATCGCGGCCGAAGTAGAGTGACAGGAATCCGCAGCCAAAGGTCAGCAGCATCGACACGAGGAAGGCCAGCACGTCGTCCTCATGGTGGACGAGTCCGATGGCCAGGCACCATCCCATGAAGAACGCTTCCAGGAAGAGCAGCGAGCCGATAATCTTGTAAATGATGCGGAAGTTTACCATAGCAGGCCTTTCTTGAAGAACTTCTCGATGTTGTTCAGCTTTTGTTCGTGACAGAATACCATGACGGAGTCGCCGGGGAGTATCTGTGAGTTACCGTTGACGAGCATACCCACGCCGTTGCGGACCAGACCGCCGATGGTCACGCCGAAGGGCAGTCCTAAGTCCTTGACGACATTTCGCGTCACCCGCGACCCCTCGGCAGCCACGAACTCGGCCACCTCGCTGTCGACGAGCATCAGCGAGCGCAGGTTGCTGACGTCGGCGTCGAGCATCATCTGGTAGATATGGCTGGCGGCGACGGTCTTCTTGTTGATGATGGTGCCGATGTCGAGACTCTCTGCCATCGATACGTAGTCGAGGTTCTCCACCATGGCCACCGTCTTGCGCACGCCCAGTTTCTTGGCCGTCAGACAGGCCAGGATGTTGGTCTCGGCGTTGCCCGTCAGAGCCACGAATGCCTGTGTGGTCTTGATGCCCTCCTCTTCGAGCAGTCCCAGGTCGCGGCCGTCGCCGTGGATGACCATCGTGTCGTCGTTGGTGAGCAGCTGGTTCAGCTTGTCGCAGCGCATGGCGTCCTTCTCGATAATCTTCACGTTCATATAGTCGGGCGTGGTAAGTGCAGCACGGACAGCCGTCTTGCCGCCGCCCATGATGATGACGTTCTTGACGTCGGTATAGTGTTCCTTGCCTACAATCTTGCGGATATAGGGGATGTACTCCTTTGTGGTCATGAAGTACGTCAGGTCGTTCAGTTTCAGGGTGTCCAGACCGCTGGGTATAATCGTCTCGTCCTGCCGCTTGATGGCTACAACGTGATAGGGGTCGTTGGGACCGCAGAGGTTTTTCAGCGGTTGGTTCAGAATCTCGCAGCCCTCGCGTAGCTTGATGCCGAGGAGCACCAGTGCCCCGTCGTGGACGTCCCACCGCTGGCGCACCCACGAGAGTTTCAGGCCGTTGATGATGTCATGGGCAGCCAGAACCTCGGGATAGACCATCGAACTGATACCCAACTGCTTGAAGAACTGCTGGTTCTGAGCCGACAGGTATTCGTAGTTGTCGATGCGTGCCACCGTCTTCTTGGCACCCAAGGTGTGGGCGATGATGCAGGCCGTGATGTTGGTGCTCTCCTCGGTGGTGACACCCACGAAGAGGTCGGCACTGCCGGCGCCAGCCTCCTTCAGGGCGCTGATGCTGGTAGGCGAGGCGTTGAGGGTCATGACGTCATACTCCCTCAATCCTTCGAGGCGGTTCTCGTCGTCGTCTATCAGTACGCAGTTCTGACGTTCGCGCGACAGCAGTTTCGACAGGTGGGTGCCTACGGCTCCCGCCCCGGCAATGACGATTTTCATATCAGAATGGCTTTTTTGATACTTTCAACATCGATGCCGACAATCCTTTGCAGTTCGCTGACAGTGCCATGCTCAACGAAGTGGTCGTCAGGCAGTCCTAAACGGGTAATATTTACCTGATAGCCGTGGTCGTTCATCCACTCTAAGACAGCAGAGCCCAGTCCACCGTTTCTTACGCCGTTCTCGACGGTGACGATACGCTGGAACCGCTGGCCTACCTCATGCAGGATGGCCTCGTCGAGGGGTTTCAGGAAGCGCATGTCGTACATGGCCGCCCCGGTAGCCTCAGCCGCCTGCAGCGCCTCGTTGCCGATGGCACCGATGCTCAGTACCGCCACGTCGTTGCCGTCATGCAGCTTGCGGCCTGTGCCTACCTTCACCTCTTCCAACGGGCAGCGCCAGTCTTTCAGTACGCCACCGCCACGGGGATAGCGTATGACGAAGGGACCTTTGTCGGGCAACTGAGCCGTGTACATCAGCCGGCGCAGCTCGTGCTCGTCCATAGGTGCCGAGATGGTGAGGTTGGGAATGGGGCGCAGGGCTGCCAGGTCGAAGGCGCCGTGGTGCGTCGGGCCGTCTTCGCCGACGATGCCGGCGCGGTCGAAGCAGAAGACGACGTGCAGTCCGAGGAGTGCCACGTCGTGGATGATATGGTCGTAGGCTCGTTGGGCGAAGGCCGAGTAGATGTTGCAGAAGGGGATGAGGCCGTCCTTGGCCATGCCGCCCGAGAAGGTGACGGCGTGCCCCTCGGCGATACCCACGTCAAATGTCCTGTCGGGCATGGCCTTCATCATGATATTCATGGAGCAGCCCGTAGGCATGGCCGGCGTGACCCCTACGATGAGCGGGTTCAGCTCGGCCAGTTCCAGCAGGGTGTAGCCGAAGACGTCCTGGAACTTCTGCGGTTGCGAGGGGTCGTTGTCGACGAGTCGCTCACCGGTGTCGGGATTGAACTTGCCGGGAGCGTGCCATGTCGTGACATCGCGCTCGGCCGGTGCATAGCCGTGACCCTTCTGCGTGTGCAGGTGCAGCAGCTTCGGTCCCTTCATGTTCTTCATCTGGCGCAGGATGCGTACCAGTTCCTTCACGTTGTGGCCGTCGAAGGGTCCGAAGTAGCGGATGTTCATGCCTTCGAAGACATTCTGCTGGTGCGAGATGGCACTCTTCAGCGCGTTCGACAGGCGGATGAGTCCCTTGCGGCGGTCGTCTTCCAACATCCCGCGTCCGTGGAGCCAGCGTGCAGCCTTGAAGCGCATGGCGTTATAGGTCTCGTTGGTGCTCAGTCCTAACAGGTATTGCTTCATGCCGCCCACGGAGCGGTCTATCGACATGTTGTTGTCGTTCAGGATAATCAGCAGGTCGTTGGGCGACGACGATGCATTGTTAAGTCCCTCAAAGGCCAGACCGCCCGACATGGCTCCGTCGCCAATGACGGCCACGACCTTGCGGTCGTTGCCGGTAGTCTTCGCAGCAACGGCCATGCCGAGGGCGGCCGAGATGCTGTTGGAAGCGTGGCCGCAGGCAAACGTGTCGTAGTCGCTCTCCTGGGGCGAGGGGAACGGACGGATGCCGCCCAGCTTGCGGTTCGTCGAGAACTGCTCGCGGCGCCCTGTCAGTATCTTGTGGCCGTAAGCCTGATGGCCTACGTCCCAGACGATGCGGTCGTCAGGCGTGTCGTAGACATAGTGCAAAGCCACCGTCAGCTCTACCACGCCGAGGCTCGATGCCAGGTGCCCGGGGTTCACCGACAATTCCTTGACGATGTCCTGGCGCAACTCCTCGCAGACCTCAGGCAGTTGGTCTATCGCCAACTGTCTGAGGTCAGCCGGATAGTCGATGCTATTCAGTAGCCCTAATTTTTGTTTTTCCATTTGGGTGCAAAGATACAAAAAAATCATAATTCATAATTCATAATTCATAATAATTTTATATTTTTGCGCCCAAAAACAGAAAATTGACAATATGAAATACGGTGTTATTGGTTCTGGAGCCATAGGCGGATACTATGGCGGAAGGCTGGCGAAGGCTGGTCAGGAGGTGCATTTCCTCTTCCGCTCGGATTATGAGTATGTGAAGAAGAACGGGCTGCAGGTC
>Ga0310695_10001077_pt1 | contig 66615 bp, 61 predicted proteins | sample RumenRJG_04DNA_FD_203882 | JGI IMG/M metagenome (GOLD analysis project Ga0310695, IMG submission 203882) | Bovine rumen microbial communities from Lethbridge, Alberta, Canada - RJG_04 (v2) (version 2) | ecosystem: Host-associated > Mammals > Digestive system > Stomach > Rumen | place: Canada... | reverse complement strand
ACATAACCATACAAAAAGCAAGAGAAAAGTGGAAAAAAACCACGATTTTAAGCCATTTATTGAGAGGTTAATTAGTGAAAAAATGGTTATGAGTTAGCTGTTTTGGCAAGGGACTGAACAGTAACCAAAAATCGAACGTATTTTCCCATTGTCCCTGGCGGGGGACAGTGCCTGATCCATAATGGTACCAACAGAGAACGAAATAACATTTTTTCGGAGGTGCCATATGAAGGGTTATGTGACAGACAGCGGATATATGGGTTATGTGGGCGGCAGATACGTACTCTTTGCTTCGGAGGGCGATTACCTGGAGTATGCGAGAGGTTAACCGGAAGGAGGAAGAGAAGATGCAGGGATTTGCAGAAAGTATCGGAAGAAGAACAGGAATCGGAACAGGCCTGCTGGAACTTATAAGACGCGCGGCAGAATTTGACGTCCTTGACTGGATTTTCCATTTCGAAGCCGGAGAGGAAGAGGAATGGGAGGACGAAGAGGAGATGTACCGGATTCTCGAAGAGGCCGGAATCGACAGCTTTGCCTATGAATACATGGATGACGAGGAGCGGGCGGACGTGCTGGAGGCAGCCGGCCTCGATCCCTTTGATTTCGGACTGTAGACGGTGCGCCGGCATGTATTTTGTGGTATAATTCTCTCCGGGGGGACGCAAAACCGATAACGGATTGTTTCAGGAGGCGAATTTATGAAATCTGCGATTATTTACTGCTCAAACAAAGGTACTACGGAAAAACTGGCAAAGAAAATCAGCAGAGATTTTTCGGCGGACATGTTTAAAGTGGAGCCGGCTGAGGATTACGGCAGCTTTTTTGCGGCAGTAGCCAGAGTGGCCAGGGAAAAGCGCGCGAAGATGAGTGCGGCGGTTAAGACCGAGGTGCCGGATCTCAGTGCATACGATACCGTATTTGTGGGATATCCCATATGGTATGGAACAGTACCTGCCTTCATGAAGGAATTCCTTTCCCGCTGCGACCTGGCAGGAAAGACGGTGATTCCCTTCGCCACCGCAAGTGCCTCCCATATCCGGAGGTCCATTGCGGACCTGGAAGCCGCCTGCAAAGGGGCGGAGATCCGGTATCCCTTCAGCTTTGCGGTGATGAGAAGAGACAGTTATCCGGAGTGGAAGGCCCAGGTCGAGGGAATGAAGAGATAGGATGAGGCGGCGTGGTTTCCATTGACTGAAATATGGATTTATCATATAATTATTTAGACTATGTTTATGAAAGTCTGAGGTGTACAGATTATGGTAAAAAGCATGACCGGTTTCGGCCGCTGTGAGGTGATCACGGAGGAGTACCGGCTGTCTGTGGAAATGAAGGCGGTGAACCACCGATATCTTGATCTGTCGATCAAGATGCCGAGAAAGCTGAATTTTCTCGAAGCACCCATCCGTGCTCTGCTGAAGGAATATATGGAGCGCGGCAAGGTGGATGTCTTTATCACATATGAAGACTACGCGGAAAACAGGGTTACCCTGAAGTATAACCACACGCTGGCGGAAGAGTATATGTCCTATTTCCGCAGGATGTCGGAGGAATTCGGCATTGTGAATGATATTTCCGTCTCCCGTCTGGCGTCCATGCCGGAGATCTTTTCCATGGAGGAAGAGAGAGACGACGAGGATCATCTCTGGAAGATTCTGGAGCCGGTGATCCGGTCTGCTGCGGAGAAGTTTGTCGAGTCCCGCATCCGCGAGGGCGAAAACCTCCGGACAGACCTTCTCGGAAAACTCGATGACATGTCCGTGATTGTGAATGACATTATTGAGCGTTCGCCGAAGATTGTGGAGGAGTACCGGCAGCACCTGATCGACAAGGTACAGGAACTGCTGGGCAGCACCCAGATCGAGGAAAGCCTGATTGCGACGGAGGTGACAGCTTATTCCGATAAGATCTGCACCGATGAGGAGACCGTGCGTCTGCGCAGTCATATTGATGCGACCAGAAAGGAACTGACCCGCGGCGGCAGTGTGGGAAGAAAGCTGGATTTCATCGCACAGGAGATGAACCGGGAAGCCAATACCATCCTGTCCAAGGCCAACAACCTGGCTGTCAGCGATAACGGAATTGCACTGAAGACGCTGATTGAGAAGATTCGGGAGCAGATTCAGAATCTGGAATAAGAGGTATTTATGGACAATCGTGGTGTGCTTGCTGTGATTTCCGGATTCTCGGGCGCCGGCAAGGGAACGCTTATGCATGCGCTTCTGGACAAGTATGACTCCTATGCGCTCTCTATATCTGTCACAACCCGGGCTCCCCGGGAGGGAGAGAAGGACGGCAGAGAGTATTTTTTCCGCACGCAGGAGGAATTTGACCGGATGGCGGAGGAGGGCGAGCTTCTGGAGTATGCCCGCTATGTGAACCATTCCTACGGAACCCCTAGAGACTACGTCATGAAGAATCTGGAGCAGGGGAAAAATGTACTTTTAGAGATCGAGATACAGGGAGCTCTTCAGGTACGGAAGCAGTTCCCCGAGGCGATTCTCATCTTCGTGACGCCGCCGAGTGCCGACGAGCTGGAGCGGCGCCTGATCGGACGGGGAACAGAAGATATCGAGACCGTGAGAAAAAGGCTTTCCCGTGCCGTACAGGAAGCCGAAGGCATGGAACAGTATGATTACCTGCTGATCAATGATGAGATCGAACGGTGTGCCGATGCGGTGCACGGCGTAATACAGACCGCAAGGGCCAGGATGAATAATCATCTTGGATTTGTAAAAGATATAAAAGAACAGATGAAACGTTTCTGAAGGGAGATATGATTTATTATGATGCTGCGTCCGTCATACAATGACCTGATCAATTCCGCCAACAAGTACTCCGGACATCCGGAGAGACCCACGGTACAGAGCCGCTATTCCATCGTTATCGCGTCCGCAAAGCGTGCGAGACAGATTGTGGCTGGCATGGATTCTTCTCAGGAAGACGACGGCAGAAAGCCTCTGTCCGTCGCGATCGATGAGATTTACCAGGGTAAGGTGCAGATATTGTCTGACGAAGAGGGTTCTGAAGAGAAAAACTGACTAGTTAAGAGGCTGTCACTGTGAGTTTTCCATGGTGATGGCTTCTGTGTTTTGAGGTATAGGACTGCATGAAGATACTTTGCGTTTCCCTGGGATGTGACAAAAACCTGGTGGATTCCGAGATGATGCTGGGGCTTCTCAGGCGGGAGGGGTATACCCTGACCGACGATGAAACCGAAGCGGAGATTATTGTTGTTAATACATGTGCATTCATCGATGCGGCAAAAGAGGAGAGCATCAATACCATCCTGGACCTTGCATCACTGAAGAGCGAGGGCAGCTGCCGGGTTCTGGTGGTCGCCGGATGCATGGCAGAGCGATATAAAGAGGAGGTCCTCCGGGAGATCCCGGAGGTGGATGCCATTCTCGGCACGAATTCCTGCGGCGAGATCTGCAGTGTGATTGACCGTGTGCTGGGCGGCGAAACGAAGGTTACGGCCTTCCGGAAGCTGGAGGATGCCGCAGAAGAATCCGGCGAGAGAATTCTCACAACCGGAGGATACTATTCCTTCCTGAAGATCGCCGAGGGATGCAATAAGCGGTGTACCTACTGCATCATTCCCTATCTGCGGGGACCCTACCGCAGCGTTCCCATCGTTAAGCTTCTGTCGGAAGCAAGACAGCTGGCCGCTCAGGGCGTGAAGGAGCTGATCCTTGTGGCCCAGGAGACAACCCTGTACGGAACGGATCTGACCGGAAAGAAGATGCTGCCGGTTCTGCTCCGGAAGCTCTCGGAGATCGAGGGCATCGAGTGGATCCGGATTCAGTACTGCTACCCGGAGGAGATCGATGATGAACTGCTGGAGGCCATCGCCACCCTTCCGAAGGTACTGCATTATATTGACCTTCCGATTCAGCACGCCAGCGATTCCATACTCCGGCGTATGGGACGAAGAACGACCCAGGCGGAGATCCGGGAACGAATCGCAAGGATCCGGGAACGCATCCCGGATGTATGTCTCAGGACGACGCTGATCTCCGGATTCCCGGGAGAGACGGAGGAGGATCACGAGATTCTTCTGGATTTTGTGAATGATATGGAATTCGACCGTCTTGGCGTATTTACCTATTCACAGGAGGAGGATACGCCGGCCGCAGAGTATCCGGATCAGGTTCCGGAGGAGCTGAAGGAAGAACGGCGGGACGAGATCATGGAGATGCAGCAGGAGATCGCCTTTGAAAAGGCAGCTTCCATGGTCGGCACCCGGCTGGATGTGATAATTGAGGGACGGATTCCCGAAGAAGGAATCTATGTCGGCCGGACCTATATGGACGCGCCGAATGTGGATTCCCAGATATACCTCAGGTCTGACCTGGACCTGATTTCCGGCACGATAGTGCATGCTCTCGTGACCGATGCTGTGGAATATGATCTCAAGGGGGTAATTGAAGATGAATCTGCCGAATAAGCTTACGACACTGCGTATGGTTATGGTTCCGTTTTTTGTATTCTTCCTTCTCTGGCAGCACGGGGAGAATTACACCTTCCGTATGATTGCGCTGGCCCTGTTTATTATCGCCAGCCTGACGGATTTAGCCGACGGAAAGATCGCCAGAAAGTACAACCTGGTAACGGATTTCGGTAAGTTTATGGATCCGCTGGCGGACAAGCTTCTGGTCTGCTCCGCACTGATCTGCCTGATTGATCTGGGCCAGATTCCCGCCTGGATGGTTGTCATCATCATCGGACGGGAGTTCATCATCAGCGGATTCCGCCTTGTGGCCTCAGACAACGGCGTCGTGATCGCAGCCAGCTACTGGGGCAAGTGGAAGACAACCTTCCAGATGTTTGCGGTTATCCTGATGATTCTGGATATTCCGGCCCTGGAGATCCCGAAGCAGATCTGCATCTGGGTTGCCCTTGCACTGACCATTATTTCTCTGGTGGACTATATTAAGAAGAACTATCAGATTCTGCTGACAGGAGACATCTGATTATGACTGTGGAGCTGATTTCCGTCGGTACCGAGATACTGATGGGGAATATTCTGAATACCAACGCGAAGTTTCTTGCGGAAAAGTGTGCAGGTCTGGGCTATGAGGTCCTTTATCAGACCTCAGTGGGAGATAATCCCGAACGGCTTCGCCGGGTAATCCGGACAGCCCTTGACCGGACGGACCTGATTATTCTCAGCGGCGGCCTGGGTCCCACGGAGGATGATATCACCAAGGATATCTGCTGTGAGGAGATGGGAATTCCGCTGGTGGAAGATACAGCCGTCCGGCAGGCCATCGATGACTGGCTGGCGGCAAGAAAGCGGACGAATATCGCAAAAAGCATTTACCGCCAGGCGATGGTGCCGGAAGGACAGACGATTTTTATCAACGGCAACGGCACGGCTCCCGGCCTGGCCATCGAAAAGGACGGAAAGTGCGCCGTGCTTCTGCCGGGACCGCCCGGAGAGCTGATTCCGATGACGGAGAATCAGGTGATTCCCTATCTTGGTGCAAAGAGCGACAGCGTACTCCGCTCCCGGATGATCAAGATCTGCGGTATCGGCGAGAGCACCGTGGAGGAACGGCTGCTGGACCTGATTGATGCCCAGACGAATCCGACCATTGCGACTTACGCAAAGCCCCGGGAGGTACATGTAAGGGTTACGGCGAAGGCTCCGACGGCGGAAGAAGCGGAGGAGATTCTGATGCCGGTGGTCCGTGAGATTACGGGCCGGTTCCCCCGGGAGGTATTCACCACCGAGGAGAAGGAGACGCTGGAGGACGTGGTTGTCCGGATGCTGAAGGAACAGGGACTTTTGTTCACCGCAGCGGAATCCTGCACCGCCGGCATGCTGAGCGCAAGACTGGTGAATGTGTCCGGCGCATCGGATGTGTTCCGGGGCAGCTTTATCACCTATTCTGACAAGGCGAAGCACCGCATGGTCGGAGTTAAGAAGAAGACGCTGAAGAAATTCACGGCCGTGAGTGCGGAAACTGCCGCAGAGATGGCTGCCGGAGCCCTTGCGGAGGGCAAGGCGGATATCGCGGTTTCCGTAACCGGGCTTGCCGGTCCCAACGGTGGAACCGCCGAGAAGCCGGTAGGACTGGTATATATCGGCTGTGCGCTCCGGGACAGGATTGTTGTCGAGGAGTATCATTTCCGAGGAAACAGGGAAAAGATCCGGGAGCAGGCAGCTGAGACGGCGCTTGATCTTGCAAGGAGAGTTCTCAATGACAGAGTGGTATGAACATATGGTCATGGGAGAAAAGGCCTCCCGGCACCGTTTTGACATTCTGGAGAAAATCCGCAGCAAAAAGGGGCTGCGGGGCATCTATGTCATCGTACCCGCAATGAATCCGAAGAATATTCTGGATATCATACCGGCAAAAGAGCTGGAAAAGGACTGGTATGAAGAACGGCAGGATCTTCTTGTGGTAGGCGTGGCAAAGGGATATGACGAGGCGCTGGAAGTGGCGGGACAGATTGTCGGACGCCTGTACCGCACCACCGGCTCCTTTGAACTGGAAAGGATGTTATAATGCTTCACATACTGCTGACCATCCTGAAGGTGCTCGGCATTGTGCTTGCGGTCATTCTCGGCCTGGTTCTTCTGATCCTTCTGCTGGTTCTGCTGGTGCCCATCCGGTACCGGCTGGACGGGGAGTTTCATAAGTCAAAGAAAGCGGAGGCCACGGTTACCTGGCTTTTGCGTCTTCTGAGCATTCGCGGAGGATACGAAGACGGGATATACTATTCCGTGAAGGTATTCGGCAGGACGATACTATCGTCATCTCCGAAGAAGAAACGGAAGAAGAAGGAGAAGACCCCGCAGGAGGCCGTGCCGGACGGCACCGAGACAATCCTTTCGGAAGAGGCATCCGTGTCTTCGGATATTCCGGAAGAACCCGCCGGAGAAGCTGTGAAACCTGCGGAGACTGCCGGTGAGCCGATTGTGCCTGCGGAAGCGGAAGCTCAGCCATCCGCTGCGGAGGTGACTGCGGAAGAAAAGCCTGCGGAACTTCCTGCAGAAGCACAGCCGGAGGATGAGGAAGATACACCCGGGAAAAAGAAAAAGAAGAAGAAAGAACCCCGGCCGAAATCGGATAAGCCCATCCTGGAGCGGATAGAGGAGTTTCTCGATACGCTGGATGAGCGAATCGATGGGATTTCCGCGAAAGTCGAAGAGCTTGCGGCCAAGGCGGAAGCGGGATATGAATTTATCGAGGATGAAGAAAACCGGAAGACCTTTGCTCTGGTCCTGAAGGAAGTTCTGAAGCTTCTTAAGCATATCCGGCCCAGATCGCTAAAAGGGTATCTGGAGCTTGGTCTGGAGGACCCCTATACCATGGGGCAGATCATGAGCGCGGCGGCGTTCTTCTGGCCGTTTTACCAGGAGAATTTCCGGTTTACGCCGGTATTGGATGAAAAGAAACTGGACGGAGAGGTCCACATGAAGGGACATCTCCGGCTCGGCTATGCGGCACTTTGTGCCCTGCGGCTGCTTCTGGACAGGAATTTCCGAAAGCTGCTCCGCATGGTGCTGAATAGATAAGGAGGAAGAATCAATGGCAGAAAATCACTTTTCAGAGACAGTGGAGGCATTGTTCCGGGGAATGGATACCTTCGTAACCAGCAAAACCGTGGTTGGTAATGCGGTTCGCCTGGACGAAGACACCGTGATGATTCCTCTGATCGACGTCAGCTGCGGTATGGCCGCGGGCGCGTTCAACAAGGATAAGAAGAATGACGGAGCCGGCGGTCTCAGTGCAAAGATGTCGCCCTCCGCGCTGCTGATCATTCAGAATGGTGTGACCAAGCTTATCAGCATCAAGCATCAGGATGCCGTCTCGAAGATTGTGGACATGGCACCGGACCTGGTCAACAAGTTTACCGGAAAGCATCAGATCAGCGAAGCTTCCATGGCAAGAGCCAATGCTGCGGCGGAGGAGATGGCGCAGGAAACGCCGGTTGTGGAAGAGGTCGTCGTGGAAGAGAAGCACTGACCGGAAGAGAACCCTGAGAGACAGATCCGGCCGGAAGGCAAAAGCCATCCGGCCGGATCACACAAAAAAAGTCCGGCACAAGCCGGACTTTTTTTATCCTGTTGATTAAGCACGCTCTACAAGTCCTGATCTGAGGCAGGAAGTACAAACATACATCTTGCGGGCACCCTTGTCGGTGAGGACTTTAACGGATTTCACATTGGACTTCCAAATATGGTTGGATCTTCTATGTGAATGGCTCACGTTGTTGCCGAAGTGAGCTGCTTTTTCACAGATTGCACATTTCGCCATAGTAGCACCTCCTTTTCTGGATAGGACTTTGATAACCGGACATACATCCGGAGAAAAATCCATAACAATGGTATCTTAGCAGAAAGGGTCCTATTTTGCAAGCGGTATTTAAAAAATTGTTTCCTTTTTTCATAAAATAGGTTATACTATGGTAACTGCAAGGCGCAAATCATAGTTTTGGAGGAAACCAATGAAAGGACGTATAGAAAATAAACTGGGATCAGTTCAGATCGATCCGGAAGTTATCGCAATGTATGCCGGAACCACCGCGGTAGAATGCTTTGGTATCGTCGGCATGGCGGCGGTCAGCATGAAGGAAGGGTTTGTCCGCCTGCTGAAAAAAGAAAGCCTGACACGTGGTATAAACGTATCGATTCACGATAACGCCATTACCATCGATTTTCATGTCATCGTAGCCTATGGCGTCAGCATTTCCACAGTAGCCGACAATCTGATTGAGAATGTCCGCTACAAGGTCGAGGAATGCACCGGCATGAAGGTGGAAAAGATCAATATTTTTGTTGAAGGCGTGAGAGTGATAGATTAAGGAGGATATTTCCTGTGGAAATAAAGGTTATTGATGCGGGGATGCTGCGCACCGCCTTTCTTGCCGGTGCCAAGAATCTCGAGGCAAACAAGGAGAAGATCAACGAACTGAATGTGTTCCCCGTGCCGGACGGCGATACGGGTACCAACATGACGATGACCATTCTCTCTGCCGCCCGGGAGGTGAATGCCATTGAGGAGCCGACGATGGAGAATATGGCGAAGGCCATGTCTTCCGGTTCACTCCGCGGCGCCAGAGGCAACTCCGGCGTTATTCTCTCCCAGCTGTTCCGCGGCTTTGCCAAGGAGATTAAAACCCTGGACAAGATTGACACGGCTGTTCTTGCAGCTGCATTCAACCGTGCAACCGAGACGGCCTATAAGGCGGTCATGAAGCCCAAGGAGGGAACCATTCTTACCGTTGCCCGCGGTATGTCCGAGAAGGCGGCGGAGGTGGCCCTCGAGACGGACGATATTATAACTTTTGCGGAGAAGGTCATCGCTTTCGGCGATGAGACACTGGACCGGACACCGGAGCTTCTGCCGGTTCTGAAGGAAGCAGGCGTCGTAGATTCCGGCGGCATGGGACTGATGACCGTGCTGAAGGGCTGTCTGGACGGTCTTCTGGGCCGGGATTCCGGAGAATTGCACATTGAGGGCCCCGCACATCCGCCCATTTATTCCGGCAACGGCAATCCGGCGGAAGAGAAGGACATTCGTTTCGGATACTGCACCGAGTTCATCATCAATCTGCAGTCGGAATATACCGACGAGACCGAGCGGGAATTCAAGGAGTATCTGGATTCCATCGGCGATTCCATCGTTGTGGTGTCTCTGGACGATGTGGTCAAGGTGCATGTCCACACGAACGAGCCGGGCAATGCCATCCAGCGGGCGCTGACCTACGGATTCCTGACCAATATGAAGATCGACAACATGCGTGTCGAGCATCATGAGAAGGTCATCATGGATTCCGAGCGTCTGGCAAGGGAACAGAAGGAAGCCAGAGAGAAGGAGCAGGAGAAGGCCCAGGAGGAGAGAAAGCCCTATGCCCTCGTCGCGGTGGCTGCCGGAGACGGCATGGCCGAGATCTTTAAGGGCATCGGCGCGACCGACGTCATCCAGGGCGGCCAGACCATGAATCCGAGTACGGAGGATATTCTTCTGGCGGCGGAAAAGGCCTGCGCGGATACGGTCTATATCTTCCCGAACAATAAGAATATCATTCTTGCTGCCAACCAGGCGGCAGCCATCGAAGAAAACTGCCATATCGTCGTGGTTCCGACCAAGACGCTGCCCCAGGGTATCACCGGCATGATCAATTTCTCCCCGGAGCTTTCTCCGGAAGAGAACCTGTCCGAGATGGAGCAGGAGATCGCCATGGTGCGTACCTGCGAGGTCACCTACGCGGTGCGCAATACCGTTATCGACGGCAGGGAGATTCACGAGGGAGATATCATGGCCATCGGCGACAGCGGTCTTCTCGCCCTCGCCGGCGATGCGGAGGATGCGGTCATGAAAGCCCTCGCCGAGATGGCAGATGAGGATGCCGAGCTGGTGACCATCTACTACGGCGCAGATACGCCGGAGGAGAAGGCGCAGGAGCTTCTTGAGAAAGCCCAGGCGGAATTTGCCGGCTGTGAGGTGGAGCTTCACTACGGCGGACAGCCTGTCTACTATTATATTGTTTCGGTGGAATAATCTGCCGGAGGACATCAGAAACTGCGGGACTGCCGGTGACTGCCGGCAGTCCTTTTTCTGAAAGGAACAGAAAGCCTTATGGATCGTCGTGATATCACGGAGCTTAGAGGAATCGGAAAAAGGACCGGAGATCTCTTCCGGAAACTCGGCGTAAATACGGTGGAGGATCTTCTGCATTATTATCCGAGAGGATATGACGCCTACGAACAGCCGAAGGAGATAGGAAATCTTGTTCCGGAACGGACGGGCGCGGTGCTGGTGAGACTTCCGAAGACCCCGGACGTGGTCCGCTACGGAAGAATGCCCGTCGCCACCGTCACGGTAAGCGATGAGCGGATGGATGGCGGAAGCGTATCCCTTACCCTGGTCTGGTTCAATATGCCCTGGATGAAAAAGCAGCTGCACGCAGGACAGCAGTATGTATTCCGCGGCAGAGTCACCAGAAAACGGGGACGGCTCACCATGGAACAGCCCGAGGTGTTCACACCGGAAGGATACCGGGCCGTGGCAGACACCATGGTGCCGGTTTATTCCCAGACAAAGGGTCTGGGCAATAAAACCATACAGCGGACGGTGCAGGAGGCCTGGAACTCCATGGGCACATCTCCTGCGGAGTATCTGCCGGATGCGCTGTTAGAAAAGCATAAACTCATGGGATATGCAGCGTCTCTCGAACGGATCCATTTCCCAAAGAACCGGGCAGAGCTTACGGAAGCGAGAAAACGGCTGGTATTTGACGAGTTTTTCCTCTTTTCCCTGTCAGCCAGGCTTCTGCGGGGGGCAGGAGAGGCCCAGCGCAGCTACTATCCCTTTACCACCTCCGACGGGAGTCCGGATATTCTGAAGAAGCTTCCCTTTGCGCTGACGGATGCCCAGGAGAAGGTGCTTGCCGAAATCCGGGGGGACCTGTCCTCGGGCCATATCATGAAGCGGCTTCTGCAGGGCGATGTGGGATCCGGAAAGACCGTCATCGCGGCCCTTGCCCTCTATGAAGCGGTGAAGAACCGCTACCAGGGGGCCCTGATGGCGCCGACGGAAGTGCTCGCGAGACAGCATTATGAGTCGCTGACGAGCCTCTTTCAGGGGTGTGACCATCCGGTGCGCATTGACCTTCTGACCGGCTCCATGAAAGCGAAGGAAAAGCGGGAGATTTATGAACGGATCCGGAACCATGAGACGGATATCGTCATCGGAACCCATGCGCTGATTCAGGATAAGGTGGAATACAGCTGCCTTGCACTGGTCATCACCGATGAACAGCACCGGTTCGGCGTGAGCCAGCGAGCCCATCTGGAGGAAAAGGGCGGCGCCCCCCATGTTCTGGTCATGAGCGCTACGCCAATTCCCAGAACGCTGGCGGTTATCCTGTACGGCGACCTGGATATCTCGGTGATTGACCACCTGCCGGCAAAACGGCTTCCCATAAAGAATGCGGTGGTCGGAACGGAGTACCGGGAAAATGCCTATCGGTTTATCGCAAAAGAGGCGAAGGCCGGTCATCAGTCCTACATTATCTGCCCCATGGTGGAACCGGGAGAACTGCAGGATGTGGAAAATGTCACCGATTATTCGGAGATGCTGGGAGAAAAGTTTAAGACATCTGGGATCCGGGTGGGCTGCCTCCACGGCCAGATGAAGCCGGAGGAAAAAAACCGGGTGATGGAGGAGTTTGCCGAAGGAAAGATACAGGTACTGGTCTCCACCACGGTTATCGAGGTGGGAATCAATGTGCCCTCGGCCACGGTAATGATGATTGAAAACGCCGAGCGGTTCGGCCTTGCACAGCTTCACCAGCTGCGGGGCCGTGTCGGGCGGGGCGATGCCCAGTCCTACTGCATAATGGTCAATACCGGAGATGAGGAGGCCATGAAGCGCCTGGAGATTCTGAAGAATTCCGACGACGGATTCTTTATCGCCTCGGAGGATCTCAGGCTCCGCGGACCGGGAGATATCTTCGGTGTGCGGCAGACCGGAGAGATGCAGTTTCATCTCGCCGACATCTATGCCGATGCGGACCTTTTGCAGGAGGCTTCGGAGGAGGCGCGGCGCCTCGCCGATGAGGATCCGGCGCTCACCGGGGAAGGTCATGAGGCACTGCATACCATGTTCGAAGAGTACCTGGCCGACCGGTTTGCGGAACTGAATCTCTGAACAAAAGAAGTCCCGGGCACTGTACTGCATGTGCCCGGGGCCTGTTCTTTGTAAAAATGCGGATTATACCAGTGAGTTCACATACTGATATCCGTCGGATTCGGAGTTGTGTTTCCGGATCTCAGCCTGGATGCGGTCGGTGGAGGTCAGAGCCCGCTCCATGGATACGTTGTGGTTGAGGGAGTTGATGATGGCTGCGATGAACTTGCTCATGTCGGCCTCTTCATACCACGGACGGGTCAGAAGCTCCGGCGTACGGTAGTTCAGGTTCGTCGTGATGAGGAAGTCAAAGTATCCCTTTTCATAGAAGTCATCAAACTTTGCAAGACCGTCGGTGAAGAGGCCGAAGGTGGTGGCAATGATGATGCGCTCCGCTTCCATCTCCTTCAGTTCCTTGGCGGTGTCCAGCATGCTCTCGCCGGAGGAAATTATATCATCGATGATGATAACGGTCTTTCCCTTGACGTTCGAACCGAGGAACTCGTGGGCCACGATGGGGTTGCGGCCATTGACGATGCGGGAGTAGTCACGGCGCTTGTAGAACATGCCTACATCTACACCCAGGTTATTGGCCAGATAGACGGCACGGCTCATGGCTCCTTCGTCCGGGCTTATAACCATCAGAGTATCCTTGTCAATCTTAAGGGATCTGTCACGGCGGAAGATTGCCTTAATGAACTGATACGTCGGCATGAAGTTGTCCAGTCCGGTCAGAGGGATAGCGTTCTGAACGCGGGGGTCGTGGGCATCGAAGGTGATGATGTTGCTGACGCCCATGTGCACCAGCTCCCGGAGCATCATGGCGCAGTCGAGGGACTCGCGGCCGGATCTTTTGTGCTGGCGGCCCTCATAGAGGAAGGGCATGATGACGTTGACACGGTGTGCGGTGGATACCGATGCGCCGATGATTCTCTTCAGATCCTGAAAATGGTCATCGGGTGACATATGGTTGGTAAATCCGTTGATGCGGTAGGTCAGGCTGTAGTTGGTAATATCCACCATGACATAGATATCTTTGCCGCGGACGGATTCTCTGATTTCACCTTTTGCCTCGCCGCTTCCGAAGCGCGGGCACCTGCAGTCCAGCAGGTAGGATGCGGCGTCATAGCCGCGGAAGTGGAGATCCTGCTGGCGGCGGACAAGGACTTCCGTATCATTCTGCCGGAACTGGATAATATGTCTGTCCACTTTTTCGGCAAGATCCCGGCAGCTGTCCAGTGCAGCCAGTTTCAGCGGCGCAACGGGAAGGGTATCATTAAATACATATTCTTCAGGCATTTTGGTCCTCCAGGTGTGATGTAAACATTTCCGCACCTACCATAACATTCCAGTCAGACACCGTCAATACGAAACTTTACAAAAACTCATCGAATTGGTACAATAATTTTGTTATGAAGAATAAAGGACATCTCATTAAATCCGTCGATCCCGGCTCTATTGCCGAGCAGATGGAGCTCGAAGCGGGCGACATACTGCTCACTCTTAATGATGAGCCAATCGAGGATATTTTTGATTATCAGTATAAACTGAACAATGACTGTGTGACGGCCGTTATACTGAAGAAGAACGGGGAAGAGTGGGAACTGGACATCGAGAATGATTACCAGGACCTGGGGCTGAATTTTGAAAACGGCCTGATGAGCGATTACCGTTCCTGCAGCAACCGGTGCATTTTCTGCTTTATCGATCAGATGCCGCCGGGAATGCGGGAAACCCTGTATTTTAAGGACGATGATTCCCGGCTTTCTTTTCTGCAGGGAAATTATGTGACACTGACGAATCTGAGCGACCATGATCTGCAGCGAATCATACAGTTTCATCTGGCGCCCATCAATATTTCGGTGCATACCACAAACCCGGAGCTGCGGTGCATGATGCTTCATAACCGGTTTGCGGGAAAGGCCCTGGAAAAGATCAAGGTTCTTTATGACGCGGAGATTCCGATGAACGGCCAGATCGTCTGCTGTCCAGGAATCAACGACGGACGGGAGCTGGAGCGGACCATTAAGGATCTCTCGGGATATCTTCCTTATATGGAAAGCCTTTCCGTGGTCCCCGTGGGACTCTCGAAGTACCGCGACGGGCTCTATCCCCTGGAGCCTTTTGATAAGGAGTCGGCCTGCCGGGTGATAGATATTGTGGAAGCATGGCAGGAGCGTCTTTACCGGGAACACGGCAGCCATTTTGTGCACGCCAGCGATGAACTGTATCTGCTGGCAGAAAGAGAGCTTCCGGAGGCGGAGCGCTATGACGGATACATCCAGCTGGAGAACGGGGTGGGAATGCTCCGGCTTCTGATGGAGGAGACGGAGGAGGCGCTTTCCGGCCTGCAGAACGACGGCCGCCGGGAAAAACTTACCATCGCCACGGGAAAACTGGCGGCGCCCTTCATGAAACGCATTGCCGCGAAGATTAAAGCAATCTTTCCGGGAAGAGAGATTCAGGTGATCCCCATCGAGAACCGTTTCTTCGGAGAGCGCATCACCGTATCCGGCCTGATCACCGGCCAGGATCTTGCCGGACAGCTGGCGGATAAAGAACTTGGTGCCCGGCTTGTTCTTCCCTGCTCCATGTTCCGCAGCGGAGAAGAAGTATTCCTGGATGACGTGACAAAGACAGAGCTGTCGGAACGGCTATCCGTTCCGATAGAGATTGCACCATCGGAGGGAGCAGCCCTCATCCGGCTGCTGCTGGATCCGGCCGCAGAAGAAGACAGGGCCTGGGGCAGCGGCATCTATGAGCCGGAATCAGAAGAAGAAATTGGAAGTGAGAACGGAGGATTGGCATGAGTGACAGAAAACCGGTGGTCGCCGTAGTGGGGCGGCCGAATGTGGGAAAGTCCACATTGTTCAATGTCCTGGCCGGTGACAGAATATCGATTGTACAGGATACTCCGGGCGTAACCCGGGACAGAATTTACGCGGACTGCAGCTGGCTCGACCGGAACTTTACCCTGATTGATACCGGCGGTATCGAGCCGGAGAGCAAGGACATCATTCTGTCCCAGATGCGGGATCAGGCACAGATTGCCATTGACAGTGCAGATGTGATTATCTTTATCACCGATGTGCGGCAGGGCATGACCGACTCGGACACCAAGGTGGCAGATATGCTGCGCCGCTCCAAAAAGCCGGTGGTGCTGGCGGTCAACAAGGTGGACAGTTTCCAGAAGTTCGGGAATGACATCTATGAATTCTACAATCTGGGCCTGGGAGACCCGGTGGGAATTTCCGCCGCGTCCCGCCTGGGCCTGGGAGACCTCCTGGATGAGGTGGTAAAGCATTTCCCGGCAAGAAGCGCCGATGAGGAAGAGGATGAGCGCCCGCGCATCGCCATCGTGGGAAAGCCGAATGTGGGAAAGTCTTCCCTTATTAATAAACTCCTCGGAGAAAACCGCCTGATCGTGTCCGATATCGCGGGCACCACAAGAGATGCGGTGGATACGCCGGTGGAGCACGAAGGCACGGAATATGTCTTTATCGATACGGCCGGCCTTCGCCGGAAGAACAAGATCACCGAAGAAATCGAACGGTTTTCCATCATCCGCACGGTAAGCGCCGTAGAGCGGGCCGACATCGTCGTTGTCATGATTGACGCGGTGGAGGGCGTCACCGAGCAGGACGCCAAGATTGCGGGCATTGCCCATGAGCGGGGCAAGGGCATCGTGGTGGTGGTCAACAAGTGGGATGCCATCGAGAAGGATGACAAGACCATCTATGAATACCGGGATAAGATCCGCTCGGTCCTTTCCTTCATGCCCTATGCGGAGTATCTGTTCATCTCCGCAAAGACCGGTCTCCGACTGGGCAAGCTCTTTGAGACCATTGACCTGGTCCGCCAGAGCCAGTCTCTCCGGGTCTCCACCGGTGTTCTCAATGAGATTCTGGCCGATGCGGTGGCGATGAATCAGCCGCCATCCGACAAGGGCCGGAGACTGAAGCTGTATTACATGACCCAGATAGGTGTGAAACCGCCGACTTTTGTCATCTTTGTAAATGATAAAAAGCTGATGCATTTCTCCTATACCAGGTATATTGAGAATAAAATCCGCGATGCCTTCGGCTTCTCCGGAACATCGCTGAAGTTTATCATAAGAGAGAAGAAGGATAAGCAGTAGCTGCCGGTTTCAAAGGAGGGAATGTTATGGAACGGGTCATCAGTCTTCTTATCGGATATGTGTTCGGCCTTCTGCAGTCGGGCTATCTCTACGGGAAATTCGTAAAGAATACGGATATTCGCCAGCACGGGAGCGGCAATGCAGGATCCACGAACATTCTCCGCGTGTTCGGCGTAAAGTCCGCGCTGATTGTGTTTCTGGGAGACTTTTTCAAGGCGGTCGTTGCCATGTTCATCGCCAGGAAGCTGTTCGGAGGTACCGGCAACGGGGACCTCTACGCCATGTATGCAGGTCTGGGCGTGACGCTCGGTCATGACTTCCCGTTTTATATGAATTTCAAGGGAGGCAAGGGAATCGCCTCCATGGCGGGTATTCTCACAGCCATGGACCTTCGGATCACCGCGGTCTGTCTTCTGATATTTGTCGCGGTAGTCTATCTGACACGCTTTGTATCCCTGGGATCGATTCTCGTTTCCATCGCCTTCGGCGTGATGAATATTTATTTCTGCTGGAAGGGGTATTATAACGTGCTTCCGGGAAACTGCCCGGAGGTGTATGCCATCACCCTGTTCCTCACGGGACTGGCCATTCAGCGGCATCATGCAAATATCGGCCGTCTCCTTTCCGGAACGGAGAATAAGATCAGTTTCAGCAAAAAGTAAAGGCAGGTGAGAGATATGGCAGCAATTGGTATTATCGGAACCGGAACGTGGGGAACCGCGATTGCCGTTCTGCTGAACAATTCCGGTCATGATGTCACACTGTGCTCCGCATCGGGCAGGGATGTGGAGGAACTGAAACGGACAAGATGTCAGAAGAACCTGCCGGGTGTGACTCTGGATTCCGGAATTAAGGTGACCGACAGTCTGAAAGCCGCCTGCGGGGAGAAGGACCTGCTGGTGCTGGCTGTTCCCTCGGTTTATATCCGGCAGACGGCGGAGCGGATTGCGCCCTTTGTGCGCTACGGACAGGTAATTGTGAGTGCAGCCAAGGGAATCGAAGAGGAATCCCTTCTTACCATGACCGGCGTGATTGCCCAGGAACTCCCGAATGCGGAGGTCTGCGCGCTGTCCGGCCCGAGCCATGCGGAGGAGGTAAGCCGGGGACTGCCCACCACCTGCGTCGTCGCGGCGGAGCGGAAAAAGACGGCAGAATATGTACAGTCCGTCTTTATGAGCCCGGTGTTCCGGGTCTATACCAGCGCAGACCTTCTGGGCGTGGAAATCGGAGGAGCGCTGAAGAACGTGATTGCCCTGGCCGCAGGTATGGCGGACGGTTTAAATTACGGGGACAACGCAAAGGCAGCGCTGATTACCCGCGGTATCGCCGAGATCACCCGGCTGGCCGTAAAAATGGGCGCAAAGAGGGAAACGGTCAGCGGCCTTTCCGGTACGGGAGACCTGATTGTCACCTGTGCCAGCATGCACAGCAGAAACCGCCGGGCAGGCATTCTCATCGGACAGGGAAAGACCATGAAGGAGGCTATGACCGAGGTCCGCATGGTGGTGGAAGGCGTCTATGCGGCGAGAGCCGGACTGAAGCTTGCCCGGAAGTACCAGTGCGAGATGCCCATTGTGGAACAGGTGAACCGGATTCTCTTTGAGAATAAAAATGCAGGAGAGGCAGTGCGGGAACTTATGCTCCGCGGCCGCAGTTCCGAGTCCGCCGATGACGAATGGCAGGGGTAATATAATTACAAATTATGCATCTATGATTGCAGGTAATGCATAATCGCTGAAAACAGTTGATTTCATTCATCGGTATCATTAAAAATTTTCAATTCATGAATTATGAATTGACACCTTCCGGTGAGAAAAGTATAATTGTCAACAACATCAGTTATAACATCTGTGTATATCTGATGAACCTTGCTATAATGAAAGAGGAGGAGATTAAAATGAAAAAACAGTTATTTGGCCTGGCGATGGCAGCGCTCATGGCAGCATCTCTTACCGCCTGCGGCGGCAGCGCACCGGCAGAGACAACCGCAGCAGCTGAAGCTCCGGCAGAAGCAGCAGAAGGCGGCGAAGCAGCTGAAGCAGCTGAGGCTCCGGCAGCAGACGGACTTGCATGGAAGATCGGCGGTATCGGACCCATCACCGGACCGGCAGCAGCTTACGGTGAATCCGTTAAGAATTCCTTCGAGCTTGCAGCCAAGGAAATCAATGAAGCCGGCGGTATCAACGGATATCCGGTAGAGATTCAGTTCCAGGATGACGAGCATGACCCGGAGAAATCCGTAAATGCATACAACACCCTGAAGGACTGGGGCATGCAGCTTCTTATGGGTACCGTAACTTCCAAGCCCTGCATCGCTGTTGAGGCCGAAGCACAGGCTGACAATATGTTCCTTCTGACCCCGTCCGGTTCTGCCGTAGAGTGCATCTCCGGCGACAACGCTTTCCGCGTATGCTTCGCTGACCCGGCACAGGGTGCAAAGTCCGCACAGTATATCGGCGAGCACAAGCTGGCCACCAAGATCGGCATCATCTACGACAGCTCCTCCGAGTATTCTGACGGTATCCGTGCTTCCTTCGTGGAAGAGGCGGCAAACCAGGGTCTGGAAATCGTTTCCAGCGAGGCTTTCACCGCTGATACCAACACAGACTTCTCCGTACAGCTGGACAAGGCAAAAGAGGCCGGCGCTGAGCTGGTATTCCTGCCCATCTACTATCAGGAGGCTTCCGTTATCCTGAAGCAGGCTTCCGATAAGGAATTTGCTCCGATCTTCTTCGGATGCGACGGTATGGACGGTATCCTTTCCGTTGAGAACTTTGACACCTCTCTGGCAGAGGGTCTGATGCTTCTGACCCCGTTCTCCATCGACGAGGAAGGCAGCAAGGCTTATGTTGAGGCTTACCGCGCAGCATACAGCATTGACCCGCTTCAGTTCGGCGCTGACTGCTATGACGGCATGTATGCCATCAAGGCAGCTCTCGAGGACGCAAATCTTACACCGGAGGCTGATGCTTCCACCATCTGCGATGCCATGAAGGTTTCCATGACCAAGATCACTATCGACGGTCTGACCGGCAGCGGCATGACCTGGACAGCTGACGGCGAGCCGAACAAGGCTCCGAAGGCTGTTAAGATCGAGAACGGTGCATATGTAATGCAGGACTAATCTGCATACGGCCCGCACCAAAAACAGCATAAGTGATGTGATTTGCCCGAGGGGGTTGTTGCAGAACAGCCCCCTCGGCTTTACGCAAAAGCAGTTCTGAACATTTGGAAAGGAGTCAGATATGAGTTTTCTGTCCTATCTGATTAACGGCATCAGTCTTGGCAGCGTATATGCCATAATAGCTCTGGGATACACTATGGTGTACGGCATCGCAAAGATGCTGAATTTCGCCCACGGCGATATTATCATGGTAGGAGCCTTTGCTGCATTTACCGTCGTGAGTACCATGGGAGGTCCCTCCATCGCCGGTATACTCGCGGCAATTGTGGTATGCACGGTGCTCGGAGTGACCATCGAGAGAGTGGCTTACCGGCCGCTCCGCGGTGCGCCCTCCCTTTCCGTACTGATCACGGCAATCGGCGTCAGCTATCTTCTGCAGAACCTGGCGCTTCTGATTTTCGGATCCAATGCGAGACAGTTCACCTCCGTTGTGAATCTTCCCGCACTGAAGCTGGCGGATGGCCAGCTGTCCATTTCCGGCGTCACCATCGTGACCATCCTTTCGTCTATCGTCATCATGGCTGTCCTCACAACCTTTGTCAATAAAACCAGGATGGGGCAGGCCATGCAGGCTGTTTCTGAGGACCAGGGCGCAGCGACGCTGATGGGCATTGATGTCAACAAGACCATCGCGCTGACATTTGCCATCGGTTCCTTCCTGGCAGCCTTCGCCGGCGTGCTTCTCTGCTCCGCATATCCGTCGCTTACGCCCTATACCGGCTCCATGCCGGGCATCAAGGCCTTTGTGGCGGCAGTATTCGGCGGTATCGGCTCGATTCCCGGTGCCATGCTGGGCGGCATTCTCCTGGGCGTCATCGAGAATCTGGCGAAGGCCTATATTTCTTCACAGCTTTCGGATGCCATCGTGTTTTCGGTTTTGATTATCGTTCTTCTGGTGCGTCCGACCGGACTTCTCGGAAGAAAGCTCAGTGAGAAGGTATAAGGGGGCTTCTATGGACAGACTGAAATCCTACAAAAACAAGACCTTTGTGCAGAACATGATCACCATCGGTATGGTCGTTGTCTGCTATGCCGTGATCCAGGCGCTGATTGCCACAGGCAATATCAACAGCCTGATGAAGGGAATTCTGGTTCCCATCTGCACCTATGTGATTCTGGCGGTTTCCCTGAACCTGACGGTAGGCATTCTGGGCGAGCTGAGCCTGGGCCATGCCGGATTCATGTGCGTCGGCGCCTTTTCCGGTGCCTTCTTCACGAACCTTATGGCAGATGCCATTCCGAATACCATGGTGCGTTTCGTATTCGCCATCCTCATCGGCGCGGCGGTTGCCGCACTGTTCGGATTCCTCATCGGAATCCCGGTTCTCCGCCTGAAGGGAGACTATCTGGCGATCGTCACCCTGGCCTTCGGCGAGATTATCAAGAATATCATTAACTCCATGTTTGTCGGCGTAGACGGCGCAGGAATCCATGTTTCCATGAAGGATACCTCCTCCCTGGGCCTGGCTGCGGACGGAAAGATCATCATCAAGGGCGCCCAGGGCATTACGGGTACCCCGAAGCTTTCCACTTTCACCATCGGCATCGTGCTGGTGCTCATCACGCTGATTATTGTCCTGAACCTCATGAATTCCAGAACCGGACGGGCGGTCATGGCCATCCGTGACAACCGGATCGCGGCGGAATCCATCGGCATCAATATCACAAAGTACAAGCTCCTGGCATTTTCCCTTTCCGCCTCACTGGCAGGCGTGGCCGGCGTGCTGTATGCCCATAACCTGGCCAGCCTTGCGGCGACGCCCAAGAGCTTCGGCTACAATATGTCCATTACCATTCTGGTATTCGTCGTCCTGGGCGGCATCGGCAACATCCGCGGATCCATCATTGCGGCCGTGGTTCTGACCCTTCTGCCGGAGCTTCTCCGGGGACTGAGCAATTACCGGATGCTGATCTACGCCATCGTCCTGATCGTGATGATGATTGTGACCTCCGCACCGAAGGCGATTGCCCTGCGCGAACAGCTGATGGAGCGCTTCGGAAAACGTGCAGCGAAGGAGGCGAATTAATATGGCTATGCTTACTGTGAAAAATCTGAGCATTTCCTTCGGCGGCCTGAAAGCGGTAGATGATTTCAGCGTCACCATCGAGAAAGGACAGCTCTACGGTCTGATCGGCCCCAACGGCGCCGGAAAGACAACCATATTCAACCTTCTGACCGGCGTGTACAAGCCGGATTCCGGAAAGATCATGCTGGATGATACCGACATTACGGGAAAGAGCACCATTGACATCAACCGGGCCGGGATTGCAAGAACCTTCCAGAACATCCGCCTGTTCAAGGAGCTTTCTGTTCTGGACAATGTCAAAGCCGGCCTTCATAACCATTATCCATACTCCACCTTCAGCGGCATTCTGCGCCTGCCCTCCTATAGAAAGCAGGAGAAGGCCATGGACGAGAAGGCCATGGAGATCCTGAAGGTCTTTGACCTGGACGGGGAGTTTGACTACAAGGCTTCCAATCTGCCTTACGGAAAACAGCGCAAGCTGGAGATTGCCCGCGCCATCGCCACAGAGCCGAAGCTTCTTTTGCTTGACGAGCCGGCGGCCGGCATGAACCCCAATGAGACGGCGGAGCTGATGGATACCATCCGCTTTGTCAGAGATCATTTTGACATGACCATCCTTCTCATCGAACACGACATGAAGCTGGTTTCCGGTATCTGCGAGCGGCTGACGGTGCTGAATTTCGGCCATGTTCTGGCAGAAGGCCCGACCGCGGAAGTACTCAACAATCACGACGTTATTGTGGCATATTTAGGAGAGTAGGAGGATAGCATGGCACTGCTGGAAGTACAGGACCTGAATGTTTATTACGGCGTGATTCAGGCACTGAAAAATGTATCCTTCGAGGTAGAGCAGGGAGATATTATCGCCCTGATCGGCGCCAACGGCGCGGGAAAGACCACCACGCTGCACACGATCTCGGGACTCATCCGAGCCAAGACGGGAAAGATTGTCCTGGACGGAACCGATATTACCCATATTCCGGCCTACAAGCTGGTTTCCATGGGCATGGCCCAGGTACCGGAGGGGCGGCGCGTATTTTCCCAGCTGACGGTTTATCAGAATCTGTCGATGGGAGCATTTACCCGGAAGGATAAGGCGGAGATTGAGGAAACGCTGGAGAGGGTATATGAGAGGTTCCCACGGCTGAAGGAGCGGCGGAACCAGACGGCGGGAACGCTGTCCGGCGGCGAGCAGCAGATGCTTGCCATGGGCCGGGCCCTGATGTCCCACCCGAAGCTGGTGCTTCTCGATGAGCCCTCCATGGGACTCTCCCCGATCTACGTCAACGAGATCTTTAACATCATACAGAAGATCCATGAGGACGGCACGACGGTCCTGCTGGTGGAGCAGAATGCGAAGAAGGCCCTTTCCATCGCCAACAAGGCCTATGTGCTGGAAACCGGCAGCATTACGCTGCGGGGTGATGCAAAGGAACTGATGAATGACGAACGAATAAAGAAGGCCTACCTGAGCGAATAAAACGCCTGCAGACAGGCGGTCTACGGCTTTACATATAATCTGAAACCCCTTATAATTGTACTGAGAACATCTGTCAATTTACCCAGACAGCGCACAATGTGCAGAAATCGACCGGGGGTTCAGATTATGAGATTAACGTTTATCGGCGCCGACCATGAAGTAACCGGAAGCATGCATGTCATTGAATCCGGCGGAAAGAATATCCTTGTGGACTGCGGTATGGAACAGGGCGTGAATGTCTATGAGAACATGCCTCTGCCCATGGGATACGATCAGATTCATTATGTATTTCTCACGCACGCGCACATTGACCACTGCGGTATGCTGCCCCTGATTTATGCAAAGGGCTTCCGCGGACAGGTCTTTGCGACGCGTGCGACTTGTGATCTGTGCGAGATTATGCTGAAGGACTGCGCGCATATCCAGGAACAGGAAGCCGAGTGGAAGAACCGCAAGGCGATGCGTGCAGGAAAGCCCTCCGAACCGCCGCTTTACACCATGGCGGATGCCGAGGGGGTGCTGGCACTCTTTGTGCCCTGCAACTACGCAGAACAGATACATATCACCGAAGGGATCGATATCCGTTTCACGGACGTGGGACATCTGTTAGGCTCCGCATCCATTGAAGTATGGCTTGAGGAAAACGGAGAGGAGCGGAAGGTCGTGTTCTCCGGTGACCTGGGCAATAAGAACAAGCCTCTGATCCGAAGCCCCCAGTATACCCATCAGGCAGACTATATTGTGATGGAATCCACCTACGGCAACCGGTTCCATAAGGGAATCAACGCCGACCACGTGGATGCCTTTGCCAGGGTAATCCGGGAGACGCTGGAAAAGGGCGGCAATGTCGTCATCCCTGCCTTTGCCGTCGGCCGGACCCAGGAGATCCTAAATTATATCCGCATCATCAAGGAAGAGGGCCTTGTGCCGGGCTTTGATGATTTCCCGGTTTACCTGGACAGCCCCATGGCCGTGGAAGCCACGGAAGTCTTCCGCGACAACCAGATGGACTGCTATAATGACGAGATTCAGGAGATGGTCCGCCAGGGAAAGAACCCCTGTGCATTCCCGGGGCTGCATCTGTCGGTTACCAGCCAGGAATCCATGAAGATCAACACGGACGAGACGCCGAAGGTCATTATTTCCGCCTCCGGCATGTGTGACGCCGGCCGTGTCAGACATCACTTAAAGCACAACCTCTGGCGTCCGGAATGTACCATCCTGTTTGCCGGTTACCAGGCGGTGGGAACCCTCGGAAGAAGCCTTGTGGACGGAAGAACTGAAGTCAAGCTGTTCGGGGAGTCCATCGAGGTTCTTGCGCGAATCGAAAAAATTGAAGGCCTCAGCGGCCATGCGGACCAGAACGGCCTGCTGGAGTGGATCGGAAACTTCATGAATCATCCGGAGCATGTGTTTGTGGTTCACGGCGATGATGAAGTAACAACGGAGTTCGCGGACGTAATCAAGGAGCGGTACGGCTTCAATGCGGATGCTCCCTTCAGCGGCACGGTATTTGACCTGATCACCGGAGAATTTGTGAAGGTGACCGAGGGCGTGCGCATCGAGAAGGAGAAGTCTCCCTCCGGAAAGGCGCAGGAGATCTTCAACAACCTGCTGGCTGCCTGCGACCGGCTGCGTAAGGTTATCATGCACAATAAGGGCGGAGCCAATCAGGATCTGCAGAAGTTTGCCGACCAGATCAACCGCCTGTGCGACCGCTGGGACAGATAAAGATATTCTGGAAGGATATTTGCATGCATGTAGTGATTTATACCGATGGGGCCGCCCGGGGCAATCCCGACGGCCCCGGAGGCTATGGAGCAGTGATACAGTATACCGACCCGAAGGGGCAGCTTCATGAAAAGGAGCTCTCCGCCGGCTACCGCAAGACCACAAACAACCGCATGGAGCTGATGGCGGCCATCGCTGCGCTGGAGGCCTTAAACAGGCCCTGCCGCGTGGATCTCTGGTCCGATTCCCAGTACCTGGTCAATGCTTTTAATCAGAACTGGATTGACGGCTGGGTAAAGAAGAACTGGATGCGGGGAAAGAACGACCCGGTCAAAAACACGGACCTCTGGAAGCGGCTTCTTAAGGCGAAGGAACCCCATGAAGTGACCTTCCACTGGGTGCGGGGGCACAACGGACACCCGGAGAACGAGCGGTGCGACAGACTGGCCACCACGGCGGCGGACGGAGAGAATCTGCTGACGGATGACAAAGATATATGAGGTCTTGCGAAATAAAATTGCCTGTGCTAAGATAACTCAGTGGCGGCTTTGCCGGCACTGAGTTTTTGCTGTAATTATAACAATCAATCAATCCTAAGGAGGAGATAGACGTGCAGTATCGCGGCGTAAACGAACTCAGGAGAATGTTCCTCGAGTATTTTGAGAGCAAGGGACATCTTGCTATGAAGAGTTTTTCTCTTGTACCCCACAATGACAACAGTCTTCTTATCATCAATTCCGGTATGGCGCCCCTCAAGCCCTATTTTACCGGACAGGAGATTCCGCCGAGAAACCGCGTGACCACATGCCAGAAGTGCATCCGTACCGGCGATATTGAGAATATCGGCAAGGACGGACGCCACGGCACCTTCTTTGAGATGCTGGGCAATTTCTCCTTCGGCGATTATTTCAAGAATGAAGCGATTCCGTGGGCATGGGAATTTCTGACCGAGGTGGTAGGACTCGATCCCAACCGCCTGTATCCGTCTGTCTACCTGGATGACCAGGAAGCCTGGAATATCTGGCATGATAAGATGGGAATTCCGGCCGAGCGCATTTACCGCTTCGGCAAGGAAGATAACTTCTGGGAGCACGGCTCCGGTCCCTGCGGCCCCTGCTCCGAGATTTACTATGACAGAGGCGAGAAGTACGGCTGCGGCAAGCCGGACTGCCATGTAGGCTGCGACTGCGACCGTTTCTGCGAGGTATGGAATATCGTATTCTCCCAGTTCAACAACGACGGCAAGGGCAACTACACCGATCTGGAGCACAAGAATATTGATACCGGCATGGGTCTGGAGCGTCTGGCCATGGTGGTGCAGGATGCCGATTCCCTGTATTCCATCGATACCAACCGGGCTCTGCTTGACCGGGTATGCACCCTCAGCGGCAAGGAATACAATCATGATGCGCTGACCGATATGTCCCTCCGCATCATTGCGGACCACATCAAGTCCTGCACCTTCATGATCTCCGACGGCATTATGCCCTCCAACGAGGGAAGAGGCTATGTCCTCAGAAGACTTCTTAGAAGAGCTGCCCGTCACGGAAGAAAGATCGACATCGAGGGCAAGTTCATGGCAGACCTGGCGTCTACCGTGATTGAGCTCTGCAAGGACGGCTATCCGGAGCTGGATGAGAAGAAGGCCATGATCTTCCGCGTGCTTTCCAGCGAGGAGGACAAGTTCAACCGCACCATCGATCAGGGTCTGCAGATCCTGTCCGATATGGAAGATGAGATGAATGCAAAGGGCGAGAAGGTTCTCGGCGGCGAGGCGGCCTTCAAGCTCTATGATACCTACGGCTTCCCCATCGACCTCACCAGAGAGATTCTGGAGGAGAAGGGCTTCGGCATCGATGAGGAGGGCTTTGAGAAGGCCATGACAGCACAGCGGGAGAAGGCAAGAGAGGACCGGAAGCTTCACGGAACCCACAGCCTGACCGGCCGCGACGATTCTGTCTATGACCAGATCGATCCTGCGCTGACCACCGCTTTTGTGGGCTATGACACACTGACTGCCGACTCCGTCATCACCTGCCTTACCACAGAGGATGAGATCGTGGAGGCACTGACCGACGGCCAGAAGGGAACCATCATCACCGAGGAGACTCCCTTCTACGGCACCATGGGCGGCCAGCAGGCTGATACCGGCGTAATCTCCACCGAGAAGGGCGAATTCCGCGTAGAAGACACCATCCATCTCCAGGGCGGCAAGGTAGGCCATGTGGGAACCATGGTTTCCGGCATGTTCTCCGTCGGCGAGAAGGTAACGCTTACCGTTGATAAGGAGAACCGTGCCCTTACTGCAAGAAATCATTCTGCTACCCATCTGCTTCACGCAGCGCTGCAGGAGGTTCTGGGATCCCATGTTGAGCAGGCCGGATCCCTGGTGAACAGAGATCACCTGCGCTTTGACTTCACCCACTTTGAGGCCATGACGGCGGAAGAGCTGGCGAAGGTCGAGAAGCTGGTCAATGAAAAGATTGCCGAGAGCATCGCCGTCGTCACAGAGGTTCTTCCCATCGAGGAAGCAAGAAAGACCGGCGCAGTGGCTCAGTTCGGCGAGAAGTACGGCGCCGAGGTCCGTGTTGTGGAGATGGGCGAATTCTCCAAGGAATTCTGCGGCGGAACCCATGTAAAGAATACCGGCGATATCGCCTTCTTCCATATTCTGTCCGAGTCCGGCATCGCGGCCGGCGTGCGCCGTATCGAGGCTCTCACCTCCGCGGGACTGATGGAATATTACAGAAATACAGAGAAGAAGCTCCAGGAGGCAGCCTCCATCGCAAAGGCAGCGCCTTCCGAGCTGAATAACCGCATTCTGGCCCTCCAGGAGGAGATTAAAGCACTGAATTCCGAGAACCAGAAGCTGAAGAGCCAGCTGGCCAACCAGTCTCTGGGCAATGCGGCAGACGAGGTTCAGGAGATCAAGGGCGTTAAGCTGATTGCCACAGCCGTGAAGGATGTGGAGATGAATGAGCTCCGCAACCTGGGCGACGAACTCCGCACACAGATCGGTGAGGGCGTGGTTGTTATCGCCTCCGAGAAGGACGGCAAGGTCAGCCTGATGGCTGCAGCAACCGAAGAAGCCATGAAGAAGGGCGCCCATGCCGGCAATCTGATCAAGGCCATCGCAGGCCTGGTCGGCGGTGGCGGCGGCGGCCGTCCGAATATGGCTCAGGCAGGCGGAAAGAATCCTGCCGGCATCCCGCAGGCCCTGGAGAAGGCCGCAGAGGTTCTTGCAGAGCAGATTAAATAAGTCCGGCAAAATTGTGTGTACTTTTTTTAATTTTCTGTTGACGAACCGAACATTTATGCTATAATCAACTTTAGTGCAAGGATACCCATCAGTTGTATAACTGTGCACGGAATACTGGCAACTGAAGGGAGGTTGGGTGTAAGCTATGTCGAATGTTATCGTAAAAGAGAACGAGAGTCTTGACAGCGCTCTGCGCAGATTCAAGAGAAACTGCGCTAAGGCAGGTATTCAGCAGGAGATTCGTAAGAGAGAGCATTACGAGAAGCCGAGCGTTAGACGTAAGAAAAAGTCTGAGGCTGCCAGAAAGCGCAAATTTAAATAAGCGATGAAAAGTGAGACCCCGGTTTTGTAACCGGGGTTTCGTTGTTGAAAGGAGACTGTTCTGCCGATGAGCATCATCGAGTCCACCATCGATATTCCGATGGAGCATGTTCAGAATATCTGCGGCCAGTTTGACGCCTATATCAAAAAGATTGAGCGTACACTGCATACCACCATCATTCTGCGGGACGGCGCCCTGAAGATCATCGGGCCCGAGCAGACCATCCGGCAGGCGAAAAGCGTCATCAACAACCTGCTGGAGCTTTCCGTGCGCGGAAACAAGATTACAGAGCAGAATGTGGACTATGCCCTGGCCCTGTCGTTCCGTGCCCGGGAGGGGCAGATTCTGGAGATTGACAAGGATGTGATCTGCCGTACCGTGGACGGAAAACCGGTCAAGCCCAAGACCGTGGGACAGAAGAATTACGTGGACAGTATCCGGAAGAAGATGATCGTGTTCGGCATCGGACCGGCCGGCACCGGCAAGACTTACCTGGCGATGGCCATGGCCATTCAGGCCTTCAAGACCGGTGAGGTCAACCGGATCATCCTGACACGACCGGCCATCGAGGCGGGAGAAAAGCTGGGATTCCTTCCCGGTGACCTGCAGTCGAAGATCGACCCCTACCTGCGGCCCCTGTATGATGCCCTGTATCAGATTATGGGAGCGGACAGCTACCTGCACAATGCCGAGAAAGGACTCATCGAGGTGGCGCCCCTGGCCTACATGCGCGGGCGCACCCTGGACAATGCCTACATCATACTGGATGAAGCCCAGAATACGACGCCGGCGCAGATGAAGATGTTCCTGACCCGTATCGGCTTTGGCTCCAAGGTGATTATCACCGGCGACCGGACCCAGAAGGACCTTCCTGCGGACGCGGTTTCGGGACTGGACGTGGCCATACGGGTTCTGAAGGGGATAAGTGATATCGGCTTCTGCACGCTGAGCAGCGAGGACGTGGTGCGTCATCCGCTGGTGCAGAAGATTGTAGAGGCCTACGACAGATACGAGAGACATACGGATAAAGAGAAAAAGGAAGAAAATGACGATAAACATCGAGTACGAAGCAGAAGAGAAACTGGATCTGGACTGCGAAAAGATCATAAATGAGATCGTCCTCGCTGCGATGGACTATGAAGAGTGTCCCTATGAGGCGGAGGTCAGTGTCCTTCTCACCGACAACGACCGGATTCATGAGCTGAACCGGGAATTCCGCGGAATTGACCGTCCGACGGACGTTCTTTCCTTCCCCATGTGCGACTATGACACGCCGGGAGACTTTGACTGGCTGGAGGAGCACGGTGATGACTGTTTCCATCCCGAGAGCGGCGAGCTGCTTCTGGGCGATATCGTGATCTCCGTGGAGAAGGTCCGGGAACAGGCCGAGGCCTATGGGCATTCCGAGAAGCGGGAGCTGGCCTTCCTGGTAGCTCACAGCATGCTCCATCTGTTCGGCTACGACCATATGGAGGATGAAGAGCGGAAGATCATGGAAGCAAAACAGGAAGAGATTCTGAAATTGAAGGGTTATATAAGGTGAAACAGGTGAATCTTTCCGACAGGAATTCCAGACAGAGATCCAATTTTGTCCTGCAGGGCACGATCCTTGCGGCAGCCGGCATCATCGTACGGCTGATCGGAATACTCTACCGTGTCCCGATGACGAATATTATAGGCGATGAGGGAATGGGATATTATTCCACCGCCTTCAACGTCTATAATATCATGCTGATCCTGTCATCCTACAGTCTTCCGGTGGCCGTATCGCGGATGCTTTCCGCAAGACTTGCAAAAAATGAATACCGGAACGCCGCCCGGGTGCTTCAGGCCGCGCTGGCCTATGCGACGGTGGCCGGCGGCATATCCTGCGCCATTACCTGGTTCTTTGCCGATTTCTTTGCCGCTTCCGTCTTTGATACGCCTCTCGCGGTGTATGCGCTGAAAACGCTGGCACCGACCATATGGATTATGGCTTACCTGGGCGTCCTCCGCGGATTCTTTCAGGGACACGGAACCATGGTTCCCACAGCCATTTCCCAGATACTGGAGCAGATTGTCAATGCGATTGTCAGCGTGGCTGCAGCGGGATTTCTGTTTGCCGCAGGATTAAAAGCCTCCGAAGCGATGGGAAAAGAGGGCTATGCGGAGGCCTACGGCGCTGCCGGAGGAACCCTGGGTACCGGTTCCGGTGCCTTTGCGGCACTCCTTTTTGTAGCGGTGCTGTTTATTATCTACCTTCCGGTATTTAAAAACCGCGTAACCCGGGACACAGGGGACCATCCGGAGAGCTTCCGGCAGGTCAGCAGCGCGCTGCTGTTCACGGTTATTCCCGTGCTGTTAAGCTCCGCGGTCTACAATATCAATTCGGTGATTGACAACGGAATTATGGCCCACGGCATGCGGGCGACCGGGCAGGGTGCTTCCTTCCTCCGGCTGTGGGGAATCTACAACAACAAGTATATGCTTCTGGTTCACGTGCCTCTGGCCATGGCCAATTCCCTGTCATCCTCCCTGATTCCGTCTCTTTCCGCTGCCTCCTCCCGGGAGGACACGAAGGAGATGGTGGAAAAGACCAGTCTGGTCATCCGCGTCGCCATGCTGATTGCCATTCCTGCCGCCGTCGGACTGGCGGTTCTGGCCGGACCGGTGATGAACCTGCTGTTTCGGAGCGGACGCAATGCGGACGGCATCCGGATGCTCACGGTGGGATCGGCTGCGGTTGTATTCCTGTCCCTGTCTACGGTGACCAACGCCGTGCTGCAGGGCCTGGGACATATGCGGGAGCCGGTAAAGAATGCCTTTATCTCTCTGGTACTTCATATCGGAGTGCTTGCGGTCTTACTGTTTGTATTCCGCATGGGCATCTACAGCATGGTATTTGCCAGCATCTTTTTTGCCATTGCCATGTGCGTTCTCAACCAGCGTTCCATCCGGAAGCATATTCCCTACCGGCAGGAGATCCGGAAAACCTTCCTTCTTCCGGCGGCAGCTTCCGCGGTCATGGGAATTGCGGCCCTCGTGGTATATTACGGGGTGCACCGCATCATTCCGTCGAACCTTTTCGGGGTGGTGGTTTCCGTGGCCTGCGCGGTCTTTGCCTACATGGCGGTATTTCTCCGGCTCGGCGGCATTACGGAGGCGGAGCTTCACAGTGTGCGCGGCGGCACAAGACTCCTTGTGCTGGCGAAAAAACTTCATCTTATGTAACAGAATTCCGGCAGAAAGGAAAAGGGTATGGACAAACACACGGGGAAGAATCGCGTGGCCGTCATCGGCGGCGGCGCCTCCGGTATGATGGCTGCGATTACGGCAGCCCGTGCCGGTGCTTCGGTGATGCTCCTGGAGCACACCGACCGGGTGGGAAAAAAGATCCTGTCCACGGGAAACGGGAAGTGCAATTATACCAACCGATATATGGATGCCTCCTGTTACCGATCCGATGTGCCGGATTTTCCCATGCAGGTGATTGAACGGTTCAGCACCGAAGATACCATATCCTTTTTTGAGGGGCTGGGCATTGTCCCCCAGGAGAAAAACGGCTATCTCTATCCGGCCTCCGGCCAGGCAAACTCTGTCCTGGATGTGCTGCGGAATGCGCTGGAAACGGAGCAGGTTCAGGTTCTGACCGGAACGGCGGTGAAGGAGATTCTCCCCTTACGCCGCGGATTCCGTATTGTGACGGATGGCGGAAACCGGACGGCGGACTGTGTGATTCTCGCCTGCGGCTCGAAGGCTGCGCCGAAGACCGGTTCTGACGGCTCCGGCTACGTGCTGGCAGAGAGTCTCGGCCACCGGATTATCCGGCCGCTGCCGGCTCTGGTACAGCTCCGATGCGCGGAAACCTTCTGGAAACGGGTCTCCGGCGTACGGACGGAAGGATGTGTTTCCCTTTTTGCCGAATCCCACAAGGGACCTGCGCTTCTTGCCGCAGACCGCGGGGAGCTGCAGCTGACGGATTACGGTATCTCCGGCATTCCCGTCTTTCAGGTGAGCCGGTTTGCCTCCCGGGCACTGGCAGAGCGGAAAAAGGTATTCGGTGAGCTGGATTTCTGGCCCGCCGCGAAGGAGGAATCCTTCTTCGGGATGCTGTCGGCGCGGCAGAAGATGCTTTCCGGACTTCCCATGAGGGAATTCTTTACCGGCTGGTTTAACCGGAAGCTGGCGGATCTCTTCCTTTCTCTCGAACACATCGGAGCAGAAGAAGAGACCGGAAGCATTTCCCAGGAACGGCTTTATGGTCTCGGAAAGAGGATACGCCATTTCCGGACAGATATCACCGGAACAAATTCCTTCGACCAGTGTCAGGTCTGCTCCGGCGGCGTGGATCTCCGGGATGTACAGCCGGAAACCATGGAGTCTCTTCTGGTACCGGGACTCTATTTTGCCGGTGAAATCCTGGACGTGGACGGAATCTGCGGCGGCTATAATCTCCAGTGGGCCTGGAGCAGCGGCCATATGGCCGGTCTTGCCGCATCCGGCAGCCAATTGTAAGATTGATGTAATTGCTTTTAACCCCTTCTCTTGCTATGATTACGACGAGCGATACGCTCCCTCCGGCCAAAGGCCGGGGACAGAATCTGTAAGAGAGGGGGTATCTTTATGCCAGGAAAGAAATTTGATCCGCAGGATCTGTTCGACCGGATCCGCAGAAGCCGGCAGACATCGGAGGAAGTTCCCGGAGGTCAGAAGCCCCGGCGGAATTTTGATTCCTTCCGGCTGGTGCTTGTCATCGCCCTTATTCTGTTTGTCGTGCGCGCCTCCGACGGTGCATTCTTTACGCTGAATGTGAATGAATCCGCGGTGGTGACCACCCTGGGACGTCCCGCGAGTGTTACGACGCCGGGGGTACACTTTAAGATTCCCTTTGTGCAGAACGTGGTGAAGATGAGCCGGGAGATCCAGGGCATGACCATCGGCTACGACGCCAGCAATCAGTCGGTGCCCAGCGAGTCCGAGATGATCACCAAGGACTTCAACTTCGTCAACGTTGATTTTTACATCGAATACCAGATGAACGACCCGGTGGAATATTATATTCACATGGACACCGCCTATGATATTCTCCGGAATCTGGCCCAGTCCTACATCCGCGACACCGTCGGCGTCTACAATGTGGATGACGTCATCACCACCGGAAAGGCCGAGATTCAGTCCAAGATAAAGACCCTTCTGTCGGAACGGATGGAAAAGGAGAATGTGGGACTCGGCGTGGTCAATGTCACCATCCAGGATGCGGAGCCGCCCACCGCGGAGGTCATCAGCGCCTTCCGCGCCGTGGAGGATGCCAAGCAGGGCATGGATACCCGCATCAACGAGGCCAACAAATATGCCTCCGAGCAGATCCCTGCGGCCAACGCCAGGGCGGACAAGGTGATTCAGGATGCCGAGGCCTACCGCCAGGAGCGCATCAGCGAGGCGGAGGGACAGGCAGCCCGCTTTAACGACATGTACCGGGAATACCAGAAGTATCCGCTGATCACGAAAAAACGCATGCTGTATGAGACCCTGGAGCAGGTGCTGCCGGATCTGAAGGTCATCATCAACAGCTCCGACGGAACGCAGACGATGCTGCCGCTGGAGCCCTTTGTACAGGCTGCCGTGCCGGATGCGCCGCAGTAGAAAGGAGGACAGCATGAAACGGAAAACACCCCTGTTGGTTCTGATTGTTCTTGCGCTGTTTCTGATTCTCCAGTCGGTGGTGATCGTTCACGCCTATGAATACAAGGTGGTAACCCAGTTCGGAAGCGTGGTGAGTGTTTACGAAACGCCCGGACCCCACCTGAAGATTCCATTTATCCAGAGTACCCAGAGTATTCCGAAAAAGAAGATGCTCTATGACTTGTCCCCCAGCGATGTGACGACGAAGGACAAAAAGGTCATGAATGTGGACTCTTTCATCATCTGGGAGGTAACCGACCCGGTCCGCTACATGTCTGCGCTGAACGCCAGCCAGGAGAAGGCAGAGACCCGCATCGGCAATGTGGTATACAACTCCCTGAAAACCGTCCTTTCCGCCACATCCCAGGAGGATATCATCTCCGGGCGCGACGGAAAGCTGGCCCAGACCATCACCTCCAACATCGGAAGCCAGATGGATCCCTACGGCATCCGCATCATCGCGGTGGAGACGAAAAAGCTGGACCTGCCGGATTCCAACAAGGAGTCGGTTTACCAGCGAATGATCTCGGAGCGCAACAACATTGCAGCCCAGTACACGGCGGACGGCGATTACAAGTCCTCCCTTCTTCGGAACTCCACGGATAAAACCGTCCGGGAGACGGTGGCGAAGGCCAACGCCGAGGCCCAGAAGATCAAGGCCGAGGGCGAAGCCGAGTATATGCGCATCCTGAGCGAAGCCTACAACGATGCCGACAAGGCGGACTTTTACAATTATGTCCGCTCCCTGGATGCACTGAAAATCTCCCTCAAGGGAAGCAATAAAACCATTATTCTCGACGAACAGAGTGAGATCGCGAAAATTCTGCAGGGAAATATGACCCCCTGAGAAAAGGAACAAAAGTGATTCGGATTAACCAGCTGAAATTATCGCTGAAACATACACCGGAGGATCTCCGGCGCAAGGCGGCAAAGCTTCTGCACATTGCGCCGGAGGAGATCCTCTCCCTGGATATTGTCCGCCGCTCGCTGGATGCGAGAAAAAAGGACAATATTCTTTTTTCGTATACGGTAGACCTGCGGGTAAAGAATGAGGAAAAGACTGCAAAAAGGGCAAAGGGCCCCGATATTTTGGTTAAGCAGGAGCAGCACTATCACTTCCCGAAGCCGGGGGATGCGCCTCTGGAAAATCGGCCCGTCATTATCGGATTCGGTCCTGCCGGCATGTTCTGTGCCCTGTTTCTTGCACGGGCCGGGTTTAAGCCCCTGGTTCTGGAGCGGGGACTGGATGCTGACAGCCGTATTCTCTCCGTAAACCGCTTCTGGAAAGAGGGTATTCTGGATCCGGAGTGCAACGTGCAGTTCGGTGAGGGCGGTGCGGGAACATTTTCCGACGGAAAGCTTAATACCATGGTAAAAGACCCCTCCGGGCGGGGCCGGCAGGTCCTTCTGGAGTTTGCGGGATTCGGCGCCGATTCTTCCGTAACCTATGACAGCCACCCCCATGTGGGTACGGATGTCCTTACATCCGTGGTAAAGAATCTGCGGGAGGAGGTCATCCGCCTGGGCGGCGAGGTCCGCTTCGGCGCGAGAGTCACGGATTTTTCCGTAAAGAACGGACATATCGCGGGCGTCTGCCTGGATGAGACGCTTATTCCGGCGGAATGCGTGATCCTGGCCGTAGGCCACTCCGCCAGAGATACCTTTGCCATGATGCACAAGATGCAGATCCCGATGGAGCCCAAGGCCTTTGCCGTCGGCGTGCGGATTCAGCATCCCCAGTCCATGATCAATCAGGCCCTGTACGGAACCGAACATCCGGAAATCATCGGTCCTGCGCCCTACAAGGTCACGGCGCAGACGGCCGCAGGGCGGGGCGTCTATTCCTTCTGCATGTGCCCCGGCGGATACGTGGTGAATGCCTCTTCCGAAGAGGGCATGACGGCCGTCAACGGCATGAGCTATCATGACCGGGCAGGGGAAAATGCAAACAGCGCCATCATCGTGACTGTGGATCCGAGGGACTTCGGGGAAGGCGGCGTCCTGGCAGGCATGGCATTCCAGAGAAGACTGGAACGGAATGCATATCTGGCCGGGGCCGGAGATATCCCCGTTCAGCTCTTCGGAGATTTCATAAGCGGCAGGATATCCGACCGGTTCGGCGATGTGGCCCCTGCATTCCGTGGAAATTACCGGTTCGGCGACGTCCGGGGAATCTTCCCTGCTTATCTTGCAGACAGTCTGGAGGAGGGGATTCGGTCCTTTTCCAGGCGCATTCAGGGCTTTGACCGGCCCGACGCCATCCTGGCGGGGGTGGAGAGCAGAACCTCCTCGCCCGTGCGGATTCTTCGCAATGAAACCCTGCAGTCTGCGGTATCCGGCCTCTATCCCTGCGGTGAGGGTGCAGGATATGCGGGAGGAATCACCTCCGCGGCCATGGACGGCATGCGGATAGCGGAGGCCGTTGCGGCAAAGTACCGGCCTGCCTATTAGGACGGTGCATGGCCAGAGAGGAAAGGACCCGTACATGGATCCATATAATTTGGAGATGACAGAATGGAATACACAAAAAAAGCACTGCGGAAATATGTAAAGGAATACCGGAGCCGGATAAAACCGGAGGAGAAGGCCATCTGGGATAAGGGCCTTCTGGCCAACCTTCAGCCGTTTCATCTGGAAAAGGAGAAGGTGGTCTACGCCTATATCAGCGTAAACGGCGAGGCGGAGACCGGTCCCCTCATTGAAGAGCTTCTTTCTGCGGGCGTCCGTGTGGCTGTCCCGCTGGTTGTGAAGACTTCTACCGATAAATGGCTGGATTTCTACTATATTACCGGGCCGGATGACCTGGAGCCCGGCGTCTTCGGACTGCTGGAGCCGAAGAAAACCTGCCGGCGGGCCATGGATAAGAACTGTCCGGTGATTGTCCCCGGAGTGGCCTTTACCCGCGAGGGCGGAAGAAGCGGCTACGGCGGAGGCTTCTACGACCGCCTCTTTGCCGCGGAGCCGGAACATAAGAAAATTGCCATAGCCTACGACTTCCAGATCTTTCCGGAACTGGAAAGCGACACATATGATATTATGATGGACTATATTGTCACGCCGACAGAAGTCTTTCAGAGAACGGAGGAATGATGATGCATAAGGGAATGCGCATGCTGGGGGCACTGACGATGGCTGCCGCCCTCACACTTTCTGCCTGCGGAGGAAGCAGTGAATCTGCCGGAAGCAGTACAGCCGAAACTGCGGCCGGATACGGATTTACCTATGAGGATCACCGGTATGTGCCGGGAATGGATGCGGAGGAAGCCCTGTCGCTTCTGGGAGAACCCACCGCCAGCCGGGATGTGAATAACTGTGCAAGGGGCGCCGTCCGGAAAGCATATTCCTACGGCGACCGGGACTTTGAGGTATTTGCGGATCTGAATGAGTCGGAGACCAAGGATGTCATTAAGACCATCACCCTCATGAGCGAGAAGGTGAGCACGGAGGAAGGTCTTTCCGTGGGAGATGAGGAGAGCCGTGTCACCGAAGTCTACCCGGACTGCACGGAGGAAAACGGAGAGTATACCGCAGAAAAGGACGGCACAGAAGTGGTTGTCAGCATCAACAAGCTGCGCGGAACCGTATCCTATATCACATATCAGACGGCGGAATAGACTTTACTTTTCCTGACCATTTTGCTATGATTAATGAACGTATCACTAAAGGAGTTCTGTTTGCAGATGACAGCTTTTGATTACGACAGCATCGATCTGTCGGCCCTTCCGCCGGAGACGGAACCGGCCAGGCAGCGATATTTTATTGCGAGACTTCGCCGGTACACGGAGAAGGAATCGGCCAGACGGGGGAGACCTCTGACCTATCATGTGGCGACCTTCGGGTGCCAGATGAATGCCCATGATTCCGAAAAGCTCCGCGGGATTCTCAAGGAGTCCGGTTTTGCGGAGTCGGACAGTGAGCAGGCGGATTTCGTTCTGTACAATACCTGTACGGTGCGGGAGAATGCAGACCAGCGCGTCTACGGACGTCTCGGACGCATCGGAAGCCTGAAGAAAAAGCATCCGGAGATGATGATCGCCCTTTGCGGCTGCATGATGCAGGAAAAGCACGTCATCGAAAAGCTTCGAAAGAGCTACCCCTTTGTGGACGTTATCTTCGGCAATATGAATAACTACAAGCTGGCGGAGCTTCTCTCGGAGCGGATTGACGGCGGCTCGCAGGTCATCGATATTATCGGCGGAAGCCGGAAAATCGTGGAGGACCTCCCGGCGGACCACAAGTATTCCTTCAAGTCCGGACTGAACATCATGTACGGATGCAATAATTTCTGCAGCTACTGCATTGTTCCTTATGTAACGGGAAGAGAGCAGAGCCGGGCGCCGGAGGATATCATCGCGGAAGCCGAAAACCTGGTGCAGAACGGCGTTGTGGAGATCATGCTTCTGGGACAGAATGTCAATTCCTACGGAAAGACCCTGGAGCATCCGGTAACCTTCGCAGAGCTGCTGCGGCGGATGGAAAAAATCGAGGGGCTTAAACGAATCCGCTTTATGACATCCCATCCCAAGGATCTGTCGGACGAGCTCATCGAAGTCATGAAGCACTCCGATAAAATCTGCCGTCACCTTCACCTGCCGCTTCAGTCGGGAAGTACAGAGATTCTCCGGGTCATGAACCGGCACTACACGAAGGAGCAGTACCTGGCCCTGGCGGAGAAGATCCGCAGAGAGATTCCGGATATGGCCATTACCACCGATATTATCGTCGGGTTCCCCGGCGAGACGGAGGAGGATTTCCTCGAAACCGTCGATGTGGTAAAGAAGGTGCATTTTGACGGTGCATTTACCTTTATCTATTCCAAACGTTCCGGAACACCGGCGGCCTCCATGGAGAACCAGGTACCGGAGGATGTGGTGAAGGACCGGTTCGACCGGCTGCTTTCGGTGGTGCAGGAAGAAGCCCAGGCCAGATGTGCCCTGGCCGAAGGGTCGGTGCGCGAGGTGCTGGCGGAGGAGAAGGATGACCACATGGAAGGCTGGCTTTCCGGCCGTCTTTCCAACAACATGCTGGTACACTTTGAAGGTAAGGAAAACCTGATTGGTTCCATTGTCAGAGTAAAGCTTACGGAGTCCAAAGGTTTTTATTATATTGGAACACTTTGTTCAGATGAATAACAGGAGGAATCGTCCAATGAAAAGATTAAAACAGGCGGTCTGCGCAGTTCTTGCAGCATCGCTGGTGGCAGGCAGCGGATTTGCATCCTATGCCGGACCTGCAGATGATATTGCAGCAGCAGAGGCCCAGGGAACAACCGTAACCTATCCGGAGAAGACCGAGGCGGCAGAGACGGAGGCAGCTCCGGCAGAGACAGCCTCCAGCCAGACTGTGACCGCAGAGACCACCGCAGCCCAGGAAACTGCAGCGGCGGCTCCGGCAGCCGAGACTCCGGTGCAGGCAGCTCCGGCCCAGATTCCGACCATCGACCCGAATGTCGCAGTCGGTGTTGGCCAGGATCCCGCAGCTGTTGCGGAGATGGATGCAAAGAATGCCGCAGCAAAGCAGCTGGCATGGGAGAGCGCCAGGGAGCTGGTGAACCCCATCGAGTATTATATGATGGCCGGCACAACCCTGGAGACCCATAACGTCCAGGCCGGATATTTCCCGCTGCGGATTGATTATGTGAGAGACCCGCTGAACAATATCGTTGCGGTGGCTCTGAGCGTCAGCGGCTACAGCAAGGTCGGCGGTATTTCCTACCGTGCCTACAACACAGCCGGCGGCTATCTGCTCTGGAGACATGACGGCGATCCGACCGGATTTGCACATCCGGGCTGCATCGTACAGGGTATGCAGATTCAGCTCTCCGGTTATATGGAGAAGGAATACGACGTTTACTACCGCGTTTCCACCGCTTCCCAGGGTATGCTGGGATGGGCGAAAAACGGCGAGATTGCCGGCGCCATCGATGTGGAAGGCATTACCGGTCTGGAAGTGCAGATTGTACCGAAGGGCAGCGGCACTCCGTCCGGCACCAACAAGGCAAGATATTATTCCGACAAGTCCTCCCGTCTGAAGGTTTCCGACGGCGGCACCACCTACACGAATGCCGACGGTTCCGCATATAACGGCTGGCTTGATGACGACCGGAAGAGATATTACTTCGTGGACGGAAAGGCAGTTACCGGATGGCAGTACATCGACGGCCTGAAGTTCTACTTCTACAACAACGGCGTGCTCTGCCAGAATGTGGATGAGATTATCGGAAAGCAGTCTTCCTACCTGCTGAAGGTGAACAAGACCATGAACTGCCTGACGGTTTATGCTCCGGATGGCAGCAACGGATATGTTATCCCGGTTATGGCGATGATGACTTCCGTCGGCGACGACACCCCCATCGGAACCTTCCACACACCGGAGAAGTTCCGCTGGCATCTGATGATCGATGACAGCTATACCCAGTGGGCAACCCGAATCACCCAGGGCTTCATGATGCATACCATCACCTATGAGAAGTCCGACAACATGTGGATGAACAACTGGGGCTACAACAACCTGAGCGTTTCCAGATCCCACGGCTGCGTCCGTCTGATCGCAAAGAACGCAAAGTGGATTTACGACAACTGTGCGGTAGGCACCGCAATCACGATCTACGAGGATTCCACATCCCCGTCTCCGTTCATGATTCCGGATCAGGTTTCCATCTCCTTCGCACAGAGATGGGATCCGACAGACCCGACGGTTGTACTGAACTGATTTGAATAAGCAACTGCGAGGCGGTGAACCGGCCCGATTTTATCGGGCCATTTCGCCGCCTTTCAGTGTTATTGATGAAGGAAGAAATCCTTCAAAGTGAGGTAAACAGTGGCACTTTCCCCGATGATGACGCACTACCTGGAGACAAAGAAACAGTATCCCGACTGTATTCTGTTCTACCGGCTGGGTGATTTTTACGAAATGTTTTTTGAGGATGCGAAAACGGCATCCCAGGTGCTGGAACTGACCCTGACAGGCAAAGACTGCGGTCTGGAGGAGCGGGCGCCCATGTGCGGCGTTCCCTTCCATGCGGTGGATTCCTACATTTCCCGTCTTGTGAAAAAGGGCTATAAGGTTGCCATCGCAGAGCAGGTGGAGGACCCGAAGCTGGCCAAGGGCCTGGTAAAAAGGGAAGTCATCCGCGTTGTGACCCCCGGAACCCTCTTAAATTCCGGCGATACGGAAGAGAACAAGAATAATTATCTGATGTGCGTCGTCTGCATGGACGGCACCTATGGTATCTCCACGGTGGATGTGAGCACGGGAGATTATTATGTGACGGAGGTTAAGAGCACCCGGAGTCTCCTGGATGAGATCTACCGCTTTGCCCCTTCGGAGCTGGTCTGCAACGAGGCCTTTACCATGGCCGGCATCGATACGGAAGAACTGCGGGAGCGGATGAACCTCATTATCACGCAGCTGGAGAATGCCCGCTTTTCCGACGAGGCCTGCCGGGAGATCCTTCTTTCCCATTTCGGACTGCAGAGTCTTGCCGGGCTCGGCATTGAGGAATTTCAGACGGGTATCATCGCCGCCGGGGCGGTTCTCAGCTACCTGTACGAGACCCAGAAAAACCGGCTGGAGCATCTGACCCGGATTATTCCCTATACCACCGGTCAGTTCATGATGCTGGACACCTCCACAAGGCGAAACCTGGAGCTGGTGGAAACCCTCCGGGAAAAGCAGAAGAGAGGGACGCTTCTGTGGGTGCTGGACCGCACGAAAACCGCCATGGGCGGAAGACTTCTCCGCACCTTCATCGAGCAGCCCCTGATTGATATTGATGCCATCACCGCCCGCCAGAACGCCGTGGAAGAGTTCAACATGAACTATATTTCCCGGGAGGAGATCGCCGAATACCTGGGCCCGGTCTATGACCTGGAACGGCTTCTGGGCCGCATCAGCTATAAAACCGCAAATCCCAGGGACCTGAACGCGCTGGCGTCTTCCCTGGAGATGCTTCCGCACATTAAGAACGAGCTGTCCCACTTTACCAGCCCGCTCCTGAAGGAAACGGCAGAAGCCATCGATCCGCTGGAGGATATAACGAAACTCATCCGATCCGCCATCGATGACGATCCGAATGTGATGCTCCGGGAAGGCGGCATCATAAGGGAGGGCTACAGCAAAGAGGCCGACGAGCTGCGCCATGCCAGCACCGACGGCAAGATCTGGCTTGCGAATCTGGAGGCGTCCGAGCGGGAAAAAACCGGCATCAAAAACCTGAAAATCAAATACAACAAGGTGTTCGGCTATTATTTTGAGGTCACCAATTCCTTTAAGGACCTGGTTCCGGATTATTTCATCCGGAAGCAGACCCTGGTGAATGCGGAGCGCTATACCACCGACGAGCTGAAGCTGACGGAGGAGAAGATTCTCGGGTCCGCCGACCGGCTGAACACCCTGGAATATGACCTGTTCTGCGAAGTGAGAGACCGCATCGGCGACGAGGTGGTGCGCATCCAGAAGTCTGCCCACGCGGTGGCCCTGGTTGACGTTCTCATCTCCCTGTCGGTGGTCGCCACCAGGTACAACTATGTGAAGCCCTCCATCAACGAGAAGGGCCTTGTCCGCATCAAAAACGGCCGCCATCCGGTGGTGGAGCGGATGCTCAAGAGTGACCTGTTTGTCGCCAACGACACCCTTCTGGACAACGGGAAGAACCGCTTCGCCGTCATCACCGGACCGAACATGGCAGGAAAGTCCACCTATATGCGGCAGACCGCCCTGATTGTCCTGATGGCGCAGATCGGAAGCTTTGTGCCGGCGGAGGAAGCGGACATCGGCATCTGTGACCGGATCTTTACCCGTGTCGGCGCATCGGATGACCTGGCCTCCGGACAGAGCACCTTCATGGTGGAGATGACGGAGGTGGCGAATATTCTCCGCAACGCCACCCGGTCGAGTCTGATCATTCTGGACGAGATCGGCCGCGGAACCAGCACCCTGGACGGACTGTCCATCGCCTGGGCTGTGGTGGAATACGTGAGCAGCACCAAGACACTGGGAGCAAAGACCCTCTTTGCCACCCATTATCATGAGCTGACCGAGCTGGAAGGGTCTCTGGCGGGGGTAAACAACTACTGCATCGCCGTGCGGGAACAGGGGGACGATATCATCTTCCTCCGGAAAATCATCCGCGGCGGCGCCGACAAGAGCTACGGCATCCAGGTCGGAAAGCTGGCGGGGATTCCGGATTCCGTCATCCAGAGGGCCAAGGAAATTCTGAGTGTCCTGAGCGATGCCGACATCGCGGCCAGAGCGAAGGAACTGGCGGACGGCAGCGCCACTACGAGGAAGCGGATTGCCAAACAGGATGAGGTGGACCGAAATCAGCTGTCCTTTGCGGGAACCGTCAATTACGAGGAAATTATCCAGGAGATCCTGAATCTCAAGGTTAATCTGATGTCGCCCTTAGAGGCGCTGAATGAGCTTGACCGGCTGCAGAACCGGCTGAAGAACAGATGGGAGGGATAAGACGTGCCCGAAATTCATGTGCTTGACCAGGATACAATCAATCAGATTGCAGCGGGAGAGGTTATCGAGAGACCGGCTTCCGTGGTAAAGGAACTCCTGGAAAATGCCATCGACGCGAAAGCGACGGCCGTCACGGTGGAGATCCGGGACGGGGGCCTTTCCGTCATCCGTATCACCGATAACGGATGCGGAATCGAGCCGGAGCAGATTCCCACCGCATTCCTGAGCCACGCCACCAGCAAAATCCGTGACGCGTCGGACCTGGTGACCATCGCTTCCCTGGGATTCCGCGGTGAGGCCCTTTCCAGCATTGCGGCCGTTGCGAAGGTGGAGCTGATTACCCGCACGCCGGGAAGTATCTCCGGAAGCCGCTACCGCATCGAAGGCGGAAAGGAAGTCGGCCTCGAGGAGGTCGGTGCCCCGGAGGGCACAACCTTCCTGGTACGAGACCTGTTCTTTAATACGCCGGCACGGCGGAAGTTCCTGAAGACGCCGGCCACGGAGGCCTCCCATGTGGCGGGCCTGGTGGAAAAGATTGCCCTGTCCCATCCGGAAATCTCCTTCCGCTTTATTCAGAATAACCAGACAAAGCTCTTTACCTCCGGCAACGGAAATCTGAAGGACATTATCTACGCCGTCTACGGGCGGGAGATTGCTCAGAACCTGGTTCCCGTCGCAGGCGGCGCGGACCCGATCACTGTGGGAGGCTTTATCGGAAAGCCGGTCATTGCCCGGAGCAACCGCAGCTTTGAGGTTTATTTCATCAACGGGCGGTATATCCGCAACGGCCTCATCGGAAAGGCCGTCGAGGATGCCTACAAGCCATACATGATGCAGCATAAGTATCCCTTTACCATGCTTTCCTTCACGGTGGACCCGTCCTTTATTGACGTAAACGTCCATCCGTCCAAGCTGGAGCTTCGGTTCCGCAATGATGAGACGGTGTACCGCACGGTCTACCACACCATATCCGTCCTTCTCTCCGGACAGGAGCTGATTCCGGAGGTGGACCTTGAGAAGGAGAGCGATCGGAAAGCGCAGGAACCGGCACCGGACAGAGCGGGAGCACCCGCCGGACTGCGGGCAGTAAGATTCCGCGACGCCTTCCCGGCGCCTGCGGCACCGATTCCTGCCGTTAAGCCTGCAGGTCAGGAACATATGCCTGCTGAAACAGCGGTAAATGCTGTTCCGGCGGCAGCTTCGGAAGAGGTCACCGCACCGGCAGATACAACAGCTGAAACCACTGTACCGGAGAACGCAGCGCCGGCAGATATTCCGAAGGAAACCGCCATGCCGACGGCAGCTTCGGAAGCGCCTGCGCTTAGACCTGTGCCGTCACCTGCTTCGGTTACGCCGTCCCGTATTTCGGAACAGCGGCTTCCCTATGTGACGGACAAAAAGCCGGAACAGATGACCATGTTCACGGAAAAACTGTTGACCCCGGAGGCCCGGAAGCATCACCGGATCATCGGACAGCTGTTTTCCACCTACTGGCTGGTGGAGTTCGGCGAAAATCTGTATATTATCGACCAGCATGCAGCCCATGAGAAAGTCCAGTATGAGCGGACCATAAAGTCCCTCCGGGACCGGAGCTATACCTCCCAGATGCTCAATCCGCCGGCGGTTGTGACCCTGACCGGGGAAGAACAGTTGATGCTTCAGAAGTACGGGGAAGAATTCCGGCATCTCGGATTCGAGGCGGAACCCTTCGGGGGCAATGATTTTGCCCTCCGGGCCGTGCCGGACAACCTGTTCTCTGTCGACAAGGGGGAACTGTTCCTGGAGATTCTGGACAGCCTGACAGCCGAGAGCGGCATGGTGACCGGCGAAACCCTGAACCACCGGATTGCCACCATGTCCTGCAAGGCCGCCGTCAAGGGAAATAACCGGCTCTCGCTGAAAGAGGCGGAAGAACTGATCGACGAGCTGCTGACCCTGGACAATCCCTACGCGTGCCCCCACGGGCGTCCCACCATCATTTCCATGAGCCGCACGGAGCTGGAAAAGAAGTTTAAAAGGATTGTATGACATGCCGGAAGAGAATAAGATTACCAGAAAACCCCTGATTATTATCGCCGGGCCGACCGCTTCCGGCAAAACCTCCCTGTCCGTCCGGCTTGCCCAGGCCATCGGCGGAGAGGTCATCAGTGCGGATTCCATGCAGGTTTACCGCCATATGGATATCGGCTCTGCCAAGGTTACCGAAGAGGAGCGCCAGGGAATTCCCCATTACCTCATCGACGTGCTGGACCCCACCGACGAATTTAATGTGGTGGTGTTTCAGAAGATGGCGAAAGAGGCCATGGAGACCATCCTTTCCCACGGGCATATCCCTATTCTGGCAGGAGGCACCGGATTTTATATTCAGGCTCTGCTCTATGATATCGACTTTACCGTAACGGAGGAGGACAGCGGATACCGGGATGAGCTGGCAGCCCTTGCCCTCCGCGAGGGACCTCAGGCGCTGCACCGGATGCTTAAGGAGGTGGATCCTGCCTCCGCGGCGGCCATCCATGAGAACAATGTCAAGCGGATGATCCGGGCCCTCGAATTTCACCGGTCCTCCGGAAAACGGATCTCCGAGCACAATGCCTCCGAGCGGCAGAAGGAATCTCCCTATAACTTCCTGTACTATGTGCTCACCATGGATAGAGCCCTTCTCTATGACCGGATCAACCGCCGGGTCGACCGGATGATGGAGGATGGATTCCTCGGGGAGATGGAAGAGCTGCGCGCGCAGGGCTGCAGGCCCGACATGACCTCCATGCAGGGTCTGGGCTATAAGGAGCTCTTAAGCTGCCTGGAGAACGGCACGTCGCTTCCGGATGCGGTGGATGCCATCAAGCAGAATACGCGGCATTTCGCCAAGCGCCAGCTGACCTGGTTCAGACGGGAGAGAGACGTGCGCTGGATTGAGGCGGACAAGAATACACAGGATGAAATACTCCGGAGAATTCAGATGGATATGAAGGCTGCCGGAATGACAGATTAGAAAGGAAACAGCGGAAACAATGGAACTTACGGAAATGTACCGCACCCTGGGAATCAGCGACAGGGTGCTTTCTTACGGAAATCAGGTAGAAGAGAGTCTCGCGGATCGGTTCCGCGCCATCGATGCGACCACCGAGTACAACCAGCTGAAGGTAATCTCTGCCATGCAGAAAAACCGGGTGAGCGACGTTCACCTCTCCGGCACCACCGGATACGGCTACAATGACCTGGGCAGGGAGACCCTGGAAAAGGTTTACGCCGATGTGTTCGGCACGGAGGATGCACTGGTCCGTCCGCAGATTACCTGCGGCACCCACGCCCTCTATACGGCTCTGGCCGGGAATCTCCGGCCCGGCGACGAGGTCATGTCCCCGGTGGGAAAGCCCTATGACACGCTGGAGGAGGTGATCGGTATCCGCAAATCCAACGGATCGCTTGCCGAATACGGTATTACCTACCGGCAGGCCGACCTTCTTCCCGATGGGGAATTTGACTATGACGCCATCGCCGCAGCCATCAATGAAAAGACAAAACTGGTTACCATTCAGCGATCCAAGGGATATGCCACAAGACCGACCCTCTCGGTTGCCCGGATCGGCGAGCTGATATCCTTTGTGAAATCAAAGAAGCCGGATGTCATCTGCATGGTGGACAACTGCTACGGTGAGTTCGTGGAACGCATCGAACCCTCCCAGGTGGACGCCGATATGGTTGTCGGCTCCCTCATCAAGAACCCGGGAGGCGGCCTTGCCCCCATCGGCGGATACATCGCCGGCCGGGCTGACTGCATTGAGAATGCAGCCTACCGTCTGGGTTCCCCGGGACTGGGCCGGGAAGTGGGCGCAACCCTCAGTGTAAACAGTGCCTTCTTCCAGGGACTGTTCCTTGCGCCTTCCGTCACCGGCGGTGCCCTGAAGGGCGCCATCTTTGCGGCCAATGTCTTTGAGGGCCTGGGCCTCGAGGTCTATCCCTCCGGAAAAGAAGAGCGCCATGACATTATCCAGGCCGTCACCTTCGGAAAGCCGGAAGGCGTCATCGCCTTCTGCGAGGGCATTCAGGCAGCCGCACCCGTGGACAGCTTTGTCACCCCGGAGCCCTGGGCCATGCCCGGATATGATTCCGATGTGATTATGGCGGCGGGTGCATTTATCCAGGGTTCCTCCATCGAGCTCTCCGCAGACGGCCCCATCAAGCCCCCCTATTCCGTGTTCTTCCAGGGCGGACTGACCTGGTATCACGCGAAGTTCGGCATCCTGATGGCCCTGCAGCGCCTGGTGGATAAGGGCGTTCTCGTATTGTAATAAAACTTTTATAAACGAAAAATCGTTCCTATGGTAAAATAGTACAGACTGCTGGCATCTGCAGCATCCCGCCTTAAGTACTTGGAGAGTCCGGACAGGAGGGATGAATGAAACGACGACATAAGAGAGAAACAGAGGAATCTTTCGCCCAGCTTCGGCCCTATGAGAAGTGCGCGGGCCACGGTCCGGAAGCCCTGACTGACGCAGAACTTCTTGCGGTGCTTCTTCGCACCGGAAGCCGCGGAGAATCCTCCGTGGAACTGGCGCAGCGGATCCTTGCAAACGGACAGCCTCCGGGCCTTCCGGGACTTCTGCATTATTCCCTGCCGCAGCTCATGCAGCTTCGCGGCGTGGGCCGGGTCAAAGGCATCGAGATGCTCTGCGCGGCGGAGATCTCCAAGCGAATCTGGCGGTCCCTCATCAACGTGCGGGAACAGACCTTTGACCGTCCGGACCGGATTTCCGGTTATTACATGGAGAGCATGCGTCATCTGGAGCAGGAAGAGCTCCATCTGATGCTCTTAAATGGCCGATGCATGCTTCTGCGGGACCTGACACTGTTTCGGGGTACCGTCAGCAGTTCTATCGCGTCAACCCGGGAGATTTTCCGCGAGGCGCTGAAGGGCGGCGCAGTGAGCATCGTACTGGTCCACAATCACCCCAGCGGGGATCCCGAACCCAGTAAGGATGATGTGGCGCTGACCGAACAGGTGCAGGAGGGCGCCAAACTGCTGGACCTCTGCCTGATGGATCACCTGATTATCGGGGATCAGACATATTACAGTTTTAAAGAACGAGGATTGATTCAATGAAGAGAAGCAGGATTATCGTAACGGTTCTTTCGGTATTCTGCATATTGCTTATTGGTATCACTTCCTTCAACAGCGGTTTTCTGGCCCCGCTCAGAAACGGCGCGGGATTCTTTCTTGTGCCGATGGAGCGGGGCGTGAACGCGCTGGGAGGGGGGATCTATCACCATGCGCATGATCTGGCGGAGCTCCGCCGGGTTCAGGAAGAAAACAGGCGGCTTACGGAGCGTGTCGGCGCACTGACGGAAGAGAATACCAGACTCTCCTCCGAGGTCTATGAGCTGGCACGGCTGCGGGAGCTTTACGAGCTGGACCAGGAATATCTTCAGTATCCGAAGGTGGCCGCCCGTGTTATTGCCCGGGATTCCGGCAACTGGTTCCGCATTTTCCGCATTGACAAGGGTACGAAGGACGGTATCCGTCCGGACATGAACGTAATGGTAAACGGCGGACTGATCGGCATTGTCACCGACGTGGGATTAAACTACGCGACGGTCCGTACCATAATCGATGACAGCAGCAATGTCAGCGGCATGTCCCAGCGCACCGGTGACATCTGCAATGTCGCCGGCGATATGGAGCTCTATGAGCAGGGCCGTCTCGGCCTTGACCACATCCGGAAGGAATCGGATATTGAATCGGGCGACCGAATCGTCACCTCCAACATCAGTGAGGTGTACCTTCCCGGTATTCTCATCGGATACGCGGAGAATGTGGTTACGGACGCGAATAATATCACGAAGTCCGGTGCCCTGATTCCTGCCGGTAGCTTCGAGGGACTGCAGGAAGTGCTGGTCATCACCCAGCTGAAGAATGAGCTTCAGATTGGCGATGAAGCGGCGGAGGAAGCCCCGGAGGATCATAACGATACCCCGGATGAGATAGAGACTGAGTCGGAAGAAGAGGAGAGCGAAGAGACAGAGGAATGATTCGACGGATTTTCCTGAATATCATAATTATCATTCTCGCATTTACCCTGCAGGTGTGTGTATTTCCCATCATTGATGTCGTGGCATGCTGGCCGAATCTTCTGCTGATTGTGGTTTCCATCTGTTCCTTCATCGACGGGAGAGAATGCGGCATTCTGTACGGCCTCGTCGCGGGTCTTCTGCTGGATTTGTTCTACAGCGGACCCTTTGGTTTCTATACCCTCTTTTTCATCAACATGGGGTATTTCAACGGCTGTTTCCAGCGCTATTACTATGAGGAGTACATCACGCTGCCCCTCACGCTGAGCATCCTGAATGAGTTATTCTACAATCTCTACATATTCGTTTTCCGGTTCCTGATCCACGGGAAGCTGGATTTCGGATACTATTTTCTCAAAATCATGCTGCCGGAGATGATTTTTACCACCGTGGTAACCCTGTTCATCTACCGGCTGCTTCTTGCGGTGAATAATGCCGTCAGGAACTTCTCACCGGAGCTTCCCCATATCTTTGGGGGATTCCGGAAAAATCACTAGAAAGGAGCGCACTGTCCGTGTTTGAAGATTTCAGGGAATATATCACGGATCTGGCGAAGAGACTGATCACATCGCGGCTGTTTCTTCTCGCGGTGATTTTTTTTGGTATGTTTTCCATCCTGGTCGTGCGTCTGTTCCGCCTCCAGATTCTGGAAGGAGAGAAGTACCAGGAAGATTATGTGTCGATGGCGGAGAAGGTGATCCGCACCTCGGGGACCCGGGGCAATATCTACGACCGCAACGGCAACATCCTGGCCGGCAACCGGCTGGCCTACAACATATCCATCCAGGATGTGGGCGCCTACCGGGGAGATGCGGAGATCAACAGCATGCTGTTCCGGCTCATCCGGATTCTGGAGCGGCACGGAACACAGGCCTCCTGCAGTCTGGAGCTGGGACTGGATGACCTGGGCAATGTGGTTTATACCTGTGAGTCCGCGGATGCAAGAAAGCGTTTTCTGCGCGACTATTACGGCCTGAAGAATGTCAGCGAGCTGGACGACGAGGCCGGGAAATATCCTTCCGATATCACGGCAGAAGAGCTTTTTACACGGCTTTATAATGACTATCATCTGGAGCGGACCGCAGACCGGGACGGAAGTCCCGTTTCTCTGGATAAGCGGACTGCGCTGCAGATGCTGGATATCCGTTATACCATGCGGTTTACCGAATTCCAGAAGTATGAGTCCACCACCATCGCCCGGAATGTGGATGATGAGACGGTGGCGGATATTCTCGAGCATGAGGCAGACATCGCCGGCGTCAATGTGGATGAATCCACCAGCCGCGTCTACTACGAGTCTGTCTACTTTGCACCGATCATCGGCTACACCGGCAAGATCACGGCCGAGCGTCTCGAAGAGCTGCAGAAGACCAATCCGGACTATGAGATTAATGATATCGTGGGAAGAACGGGCATCGAGTCTTCCATGGAGCTGGTGCTGAAGGGCCGGAAGGGCTCCCAGACCGCCTATGTCGACAACAAAGGACGTATTCTGGATATCACCGACAGCCATGAAGCGGCGGCCGGCGATGATATCTACCTGACCCTGGATCTGAACCTGCAGAAGGGCATCTATTATATTCTGGAGAGACAGCTGGCCGGTGTTCTTCTGGGAACCATCGTGAACCAGGAGGCGGATACCATCGAGTATATCGACTCCTCCAAGCTGAAGATTCCGGTAAAGGATGCCTATTTCCAGCTGGTCAACAATAACGTGGTCTCTCTGGACCATCTGAACGGTTCCGAGGCCAGTCCCGTAGAGGCGGCCATCGCGGAAAAGTACCGCAGCGCCCGCGTCCGCATCGACAACGCCATCACCGAGCAGCTGACGGGGGACAATCCTCTGCCCATGAACCAGCTGCCGGAGGATATGCAGGCCTACATGAACTATATCTATTCCTTCCTTTCCAGGGATAATGTGGGCATCATCCAGAAGAGCGCCATCGATACCGGAAGCGCAGAATACAATGCCTGGAAGGACGGCAACATCAGTCTCCGGGATTACCTCTACTACGGTATCTCCGCCAGCTGGATTGACACGACAAAGCTGGACATCACCAGCAAGTATTCCGATGCGGACGATGTGTTCTTAGCCCTTTCGGCCTATGTGAGCCGCTCGCTGGCATCGGATACGGAATTTACCAAGCGCATTTACCGCTACCTCATCAACAGCAATACGGTGACGGGCCGTGAGCTCCTTCTTGCCCTCTATGAGCAGGGCGGTCTCCCGGAGGATCCCGAAACCGTGGCGAGACTCCGTTCCGGCGATGAAAACACGGCGTTTGCGGTGCTGATGGAAAAGATCCGCACCATCGAGCTGACGCCGGCTCAGCTGGCCCTCGATCCCTGTACGGCCAGCTGCACCGTGACCAATGTCCGCACCGGCGAGGTGGTGGCGCTGGTCACCTACCCCAGCTATGACAACGGCCGGATCGACGACCCGGTCTACTTCGCGCAGCTGAATGCGGATCTGTCCCTGCCGCTCCGTAACAACGCCACCCAGACCCTGAAGGCTCCCGGTTCCACCTTCAAGCCCATCGCGGCCATCGCCGGCCTGGAGGAGCATGTGGTGGATGTGTACGACCGCATCGACTGTACCGGCATCTATGAAGAGGTCACCGTACCGATCAAGTGCTGGATTTACCCGGGATTCCATTCAGCTCTGAATGTCATCGGCGCCATCGAGAATTCCTGCAACTATTATTTTTCTGAGCTGGGACACCGGCTCTCCCAGGAATCGGACGGCAGCTACAATACCAATAAGGGCCTGACGACCATCCGGAAATACGCCACCATGTTCGGACTGGACCGAACCTCGGGAATCGAGATTTTTGAGGCCTCCCCCCATATTTCCGACAGTGACCCGGAGCGTTCCTGCATGGGACAGGGCACCCACCAGTTTGCAAACATCCAGCTGGCAAGATACGTGACGGCACTGGCGAACCGGGGAACCGTCTTTGACCTGAGCCTGGTGGACAAGGAGACGGACTCCCGCGGAAATCTGGTACAGGATTTTACGCCCAATATCAGTGCATCCCTGAACATCTCGGACAGTACCTGGAATGCAGTTACGTCCGGCATGCGGGCCGTGGTAGAGAACAGCTCCGTCAACAAGATTTTCAGCGATCTTCCGGTTCATATTGCCGGCAAGACCGGTACGGCCCAGGAGTCGGAGAAGCGCGGAAACCACGCGTTCTTTATCTCCTTTGCCCCCTTTGAAAACCCGGAGGTGGCGGTGACGGTAAGTATTCCGAACGGTTATTCTTCATCGAATGCCGCCATGGCCGCGAAGCACATATATAATCTCTATTACGGATATACATCCCTTGCCGAGGTTATGACCTCCGGCGCTCTGGATGCCTCCAATGAACGCATCAACGGCGATTAAAATCTGCCGCGGGCAGCCAACTTTTTACTTGTAAGGTTCTGCCGGTTCATGTAGAATATTATCTGACAGAAAAGGATTTTTTCATGCTGTTTGATTATCATTTCCGGAATTACAATCTTCGTCTGCTGCTGTATACCACGTTCCTGAGCATCATCGGCATCATGGCCATCCGCAGCGCTAGCATTCAGGATCCTTCCGTAGCCATCAAGCAGATCATCGGCGTTGTGATATCGATTACCATCTGCGTCGTGATCTCAATGATCGATTATCACTGGTTCAACCGTTTTTCCTGGGTTATATACGGCGTCTGCATCGCGTTTCTTGTCCTGGTTCTGATCCGGGGCAGAAGCACCAACGGCGCAACCCGCTGGCTCAAGGTGGGCCCCATCACGATACAGCCCTCCGAGTTTGTAAAGATCGGCCTGATTCTTTTTATGGCCTGGTATCTTTCCAGGTTTATCGAGGTGCTCAACCGTTCCGCCACCATCGCGCGTGTTGCACTTCTGGCGGGAATTCCGCTGGTGCTGGTTTACCTGCAGCCCAACCTGTCCACGACCATCGTTATTGCGGTCATTATCTTCAGCATGCTGTTTGCCGCAGGCCTCAGCTACCGCTGGATCCTGGGAACCCTGGCCTTCGGCATACCATCGGTTTCGGCGCTTCTTTATCTGGCGCTGCACGGGCTGATTCCTTTCCTGAAACAGTACCAGGCAGAGCGTATTCTCGCCAGGTTCTTCAACAGCAACAATCAGTACGCGGACCTGAACCGCCAGCAGAACAATTCCATCATGGCCATCGGATCCGGACAGCTGACGGGCAAGGGACTGTTCAACAATACGCTGGCTTCCGTCAAGAACGGTAATTTCCTCTCCGAGGAGAGAACAGATTTTATTTTCGCAATTATCGGTGAAGAACTGGGATTTGTCGGCTGTACCGCCGTCATCATGCTGTACGCCCTTCTGGTATTTGAGTGCCTCTGGATAGGCGCCCACGCGAAGGATACGGAGGGCAGAATCATCGCCACCGGCATGGCAGCCCTTGTGGCATTTCAGAGCTTTGCAAATATTGCCGTAGCGACCGGAATTTTTCCGAATACCGGACTGCCGCTCCCATTTATCAGTTCCGGTCTGACTTCACTGATGAGCATGTTTATCGGGACAGGCATCGTTCTGAATATCGGACTTCAGAAGGAAACCGAGGAGCAGTAAGGAGGAGACACAGATGAATATAGGCTTCATTGCTCACGATGCAAAGAAAAAACTGATGCAGAATTTCTGCATTGCGTACCGGGGAATTCTCACAAAGCACGAGCTTTACGCCACCGGCACCACGGGACGTCTGATAGAAGAGGTGACCAACCTGTCCGTGCATAAGCTTCTGCCGGGACATCTCGGCGGCAGCCAGCAGCTGGGTTCACAGATTGAGAACAATCAGATCGATCTTCTCATTTTCCTGAGAGATCCGCTGGCTCCCAAGCCCCATGAGCCGAATGTCAATGACTGCGTACAGCTCTGCGATACCCACAATATTCCCATGGCAACCAATCTTGCGACGGCAGAGCTTCTGATTAAGGCCCTCGACCGGGGCGATCTGGAATGGAGAGAGCTTTACCGATGAGTGAGAATTATAATCGTACCGGGAGCCAGAAGACCCGCGGACACTACCGGCGCAGACGCCGCCGCAGAAGATTCCGGGCCGGATGTCTCCCGGTTGTATTTCTGATAATCCTTGTCGCAGGCGGCCTCTTTTTCTGGTCCGGCCGGCGTTTTGAAAAGGAGCGGTATCAGGCTTCTGTGCGGGAGCCGCAGTTGATGCAGACGGTTTCTGTCCGTAACGGCAGGCTTTCCATGTTTGCGGAAGACCTCTGTGTCGCCGAGCCCTCCGGTTCCCTTGCGGATGAAGGACTTACCTGCGAGGCCGGCGGTCTGTTCAATGATACGGAACACACGGTGCTGTGCGGAAGGAATCTGTTTGCCCGTATGTACCCCGCCAGCATCACCAAGGTCATGACAGCGCTTCTTGCGCTGGAGAACGGCAATATGGACGATGTGGTCACCGTAACCGACGCTGTCCTTATCACAGAACCCGGCGCATCCATGTGCGGCATCCAGCCGGGAGACCAGATCTCCATGCGTGAATTGATGTACGGCCTTCTTCTCCCTTCGGGCAATGATGCGGCCAATGCCATCGCCGTTCATCTGGACGGCAGCGTGGAAGCCTTTGCGGAGCACATGAACCGGCGCGCCTGGGAACTGGGTGCCACGAGTACCCACTTTATGAATCCCAGCGGGCTGAATGACGACAATCATTACACCACGGCCTACGATCTTTACCTGATTTTCCGGGAGGCTATGAAGCAGCCGCTGTTCCGGGAAATCATCGGTACGGTGGCCCATGACGGCGTATATACCTCAGCCCAGGGCATGCCGGTCCTGAAGAAGTGGGAGAACAGCAACTGGTATCTTGCCGGAAAGGCCCAGGCTCCGTCGGGACTGACCATCCTCGGCGGAAAAACCGGAACCACCAAGGCTGCCGGCTCCTGTCTCATTATGGGAGAGCAGGATGGTTCGCAGCGGGAATTCATCTCGGTGGTTCTCAAAGCGGCAGACCGGCCCGCGCTCTATTCGGATATGACAAATATAATCTCGAAAGCGGTTAATTAGTCGTTGCGATTCCGGCGGGTTTATACTATAATTGGTACATAATCAATCATTTAAATGAACAATAACCGTATTTGACGAGATTACAATATGCGGAAACAAGGAGGACATGACTATGGTTCAGATTATTGCAGGCGGAAAAGGTAAAGGTAAGACAAAGTATCTTCTTGACATGGCCAACAAGGCTGTGAAGGAGTCCAAGGGTACCGTCGTTTACCTTGACAAGAGCTCCAAGCACATGTATGAGCTTAACAACCGCATCCGACTGATCAATGTACAGGAGTACCCGATTGAGAACGGGGAAGGATTCGTGGGATTTCTCTGCGGCATCATCTGCCAGGACCATGACCTGGAGCAGATGTATCTTGACAGCTTCATCAAGCTTTCCAGTCTTGAGGGCGAGGACATCGAGCACGTGCTCACCATGATCGACAGCCTCAGCAAGAAGTATCATGTGGATTTCATCCTCAGCATTTCCAGAGATGCGCATGAGATTCCGGAAGCATTCAAGGAGAACATTATTGTTTCTCTCTAATTTTCGCTGAACCAGTATCAGGTTAATATATGACAGAGTGCAGGCGCCGGCACGGACCTATCCGTTCCTGCGCCTGTATTCCTGTAGTCATCAGAGGACACGCAACCATGGCGAGAAACAGGAAAGTCATCCGCTACAGGCGGCCGTTTCATCTCAATATCGGCGTGATAATTTTTGCCGCCATCTTCGTATATCTTGCCTTCAGCCTCTATGCGTATGCAAAGCGGGACAAGGTCCAGTTTTATGAGGTTTCGGAGGGCAGTATCGTCAACGACAAAACTTATACCGGAATCATTTTCCGTCAGGAGTCCGTACAGCAGACCCAGAGCACCGGCTACGTCAATTATTTCATCCGTGAGGGCAAGCGGGCTGCCCGCGGGTCCCGTATCTATTCGCTGGATGAGACCGGCGAGCTGGGCAAGTTCCTGGAAGAGAACCGGGCTCAGGGCTCCGACCTTTCTTCCGAGAATCTGTCGGAGCTCAAAAAGCAGCTGAGCGCCTTTTCCCTGTCTTATTACGACGCGGATTTCGGTTCCGTCTATTCCGCCCAGTATGCGCTGCAGTCCTCCGTCGCCGAATATATGAATATCAATGCGATGGACAGTCTGGACGCGGCGCTTCAGGAGCACGGCATCAATTATCAGCAGATTACGACGGGTGAGGCCGGCGTGGTTTCCTATGCCGTGGACGGCTATGAAGGGATCGATTCCACCACCGTGACACCGGAGCTGTTTGACCGTACCAAGTACAGCAGAAAGAGCATTAAATCCGGTGAACTGACCGAGGCCGGAACCCCGGTCTACAAGCTGATTTCTTCCGAGGACTGGTCCGTGGTATTCCCGCTGGACGAGGAGTCGGAGCAGAACTTTGCCGACCGCCGGAGTCTGACGATTAAGCCGGCTGCATCCGATCTGAAGCTGGTGGGACGATACAGCACCTTTGCCGGGACCGACGGCACCAAGTACGGCAAGCTGGATTTTGACAAATATATGATTGAATACTGCGCCGACCGTTTCATGGATTTTGAGGTCATTTCCGACGAGGCGCGGGGTCTTAAGATCCCCGTGACATCCATCGTGGAGAGGGAATTCTTCACCATTCCCGTGGCCTACCTCACCGGCGGCGGGGACGCCAATCCCGGCGAAAACGGCTTTTTGAAAGAGGTTTACGGCGAGAACGGCGAGAGTTCTGTGGAATTCACGCCGGTAGAGATTTTCAATCAGGACGAAAACTACGTTTACGTGGAAAAGGTGGAAGAGGGCGCCATCAAATCCGGCGACTATCTGGTGATGCCGGATTCGACGGAGCGCTATCAGGTGGGCGCCACCGAGACACGAGCCGGCGCCTACAATATCAACAAGGGCTACGCCGTCTTCAAGTATATCGAGGAACTGGCCTCCAACGGGGAATACGTGATTGTGAAAAAGGACACCCGGTACGGGCTGTCGGTATATGACCATATCGTGCTGGACGCATCCACCATTCAGGACGGACAGCTGATTTACCAGTAGTAAAGAAGGCGCAGAAGAGAAGACAGCAGGGAGGTTTGTATGGTCAGAGAGAATCTGCGGGAAGTGCAGGAAAAGCTTACGGCAGCGGCACTCCGGGCCGGCAGAAAGCCGGAGGATGTTCTTCTCATCGCCGTCAGCAAGACAAAGCCCATCGAGCTGATGATGGAAGCCTACGAGGCCGGTATCCGGGATTTCGGAGAGAATAAAGTACAGGAGATTCTGCGGAAAGCACCCCTAATGCCGGCGGATGTGCGCTGGCATATGATCGGCCATCTCCAGAAGAACAAGGTCCGTCAGATTATCGGGACGGCCTGCCTGATTCACTCCGTGGATACCGTGGAGCTGGCGGAAAAGATTGAGAAGGAAGCCGAAAAGCAGGACCTGGATGTGGATATTCTTCTGGAGGTCAATGTGGCCGAAGAGGAGACCAAGTTCGGGTTCCGGCTGGAAGAAACAGAAGATGCGGTGCGCGCCATTGCGGCATTTCCCAGAGTGCATATCCGCGGTTTTATGACCAGTGCTCCCGACACGGAAACGCCCGAAGATAACCGGAAATTCTTCAGAAAATTGTCAGATTTGGCGGTTGACACCAAAAGTAAAAACCTTGATAATGTTTATGTGAGCGCACTCTCAATGGGTATGACGAACGATTACGAGGTTGCTGTGGAAGAGGGTGCTTCAATGATAAGAGTGGGCACCGCCATCTTCGGCGCCCGAACCTAGAGTGGGGAGTATGAAATATGAGCATTTTCAGCAAACTGATGGACACCATGCGTCTTACCGAGCCGGATGACGACGAATTCTACGACGACGAGGAAGAATTCGAAGAGGAAGAGCCTGCTCCCAGAAAGAAGCTGTTTGGACGCAGTGCAGAGCGTGAAGAAGATAATACAGAGGAAGTGCAGGAGCAGCCGAAGGCCCGTTTCCTTCCGGCAAGATCCTCTGCTAACAATAAAGTAGTTCCGATGAAGCGCCAGATGGAAGTTTCTCTGGTAAAGCCCAGTTCCATGGAAGACACCCGTGAGATCTGCGATCTCCTTCTGAGCGGCAAGGCCGTTGTGCTGAACATGGAAGGCATGCGCATGGAGATGGCACAGAGAATCATCGATTTCACCTGCGGCGCCACCTATTCCATGAACGGAAACCTGCAGAAGATTTCCAACTATATCTTTATTGCGACACCGGCCAGCGTTGAGCTTTCCGGCGATTTCCCGGAGCTGATGCCGGATGGTTCCCTGAACATCTCCGGTATGAATCTCCATCTGTAATTCTACGTATTATGAATGATAAAGAGAATATGATCCTGAAAAAGCGCATTGCGGAACTGGCCGATGCCACCTGGCAGCGAGATGTTCCGTCTTGCACTGATTTTCTCGGACTGGAGGAACAGACAGTTTTTCATTCTGTTCTTCACGACCTGCCCCCCGTGAGATATCTGCTGGACGGCGGTTATGAAGACGCGGAACGAAGAGTTGTCTGTTTTCTTCCGTCTTACAGCAGTGAATCCGGAAGGGAGCATCTCCCTGTCGTACGGCTTGCCGTAACACCCCGGGACCTGCGCTTTGCGGAGAAGCTGACCCACCGGGATTACCTCGGCTCCCTGATGAACCTGGGTATTGAGCGTTCCAATATCGGCGACATCCTGGTATCGGAGAGCGGCGCACAGCTGTTCTGCCTGGAACGGATGGCAGATTATCTCTGTGAAGAATTCCGACGGGTGCGCCATACCGATGTGGACTGCGTCCGCGCCGGGGAAGAAGAGGAAATTGCCCGGAATTATCTGCCGGTCGGAGGCTCTGTGGCCTCACCCCGGCTGGACGCCGTTATCGCCCTCGTATTCCGTCTTTCCCGCGGAAAGGTAACTCCCTATATAGAAGGGGGAAAAGTCTTTTGTGACGGCCGTCAGGTGCTTTCAGCGGCACATCAGCTGAAGGAGGGGGAGGTTGTCTCCGTGAGAGGGCTCGGCAAGTTCCGGTTTCTCGGCGTAGAGAAGGAAACCCGGAAGGGACGCTGCTTTGTAAACTGCGAACTCTTCGCGTGACCGAGCAGCTCCCAATCCCGCGTCCTTTCTGTCCCGTTCCCGATGCTGCCTGCATCCAATACCTTTGTTACCTGTGAGGATAAAACCAGATGAAATCCAGAAAACAGTTTTTCCTGCTCTTTACCGCAGGACTTCTCATTGCAACCTTTCTTGACCAGTACACGAAGAAGCTGGCCGTCGACCACCTGATGGGGAAAGCCCCCATCGTGCTGATTCCCGGCGTCTTTGAACTCCGGTATGTGGAAAACAGGGGCGCTGCCTTCGGCATGCTCCAGGGCGGCCGTATTCTCTTCTTTATCCTGACGGCGGTGGTTCTTGTCGGAATCCTGTATATCCTGAAGATCATCCCGATGACAAAGCGCTTTCTTCCCCTGGCCCTGACTTTGTCCCTCTTATTTTACGGCGCCGTGGGCAATCTCATCGATCGGACGCTGAACGGCTTTGTGGTGGATTTTCTGTATTTTTCCCTGATTGATTTTCCCGTATTCAATGTGGCGGACATCTATGTGACGGTATCGGCCTTTCTTCTGATGTATCTTTTCTTCTTTTTCTATCAGGAGAATGAGCTTTCCTTCATTGTATTTCCGGGCCTTCGGGCAGGCAGCGAGAAAGAAAGGAAATAACTGTAATGACAGAAGAGTATACCGTACCGGAAAAGGATGAAGGCGAGCGGATCGACCGGTTTCTCGCAGCCTCCGGGGAGTATTCCCGCTCCTTTCTGCAGAAGCTTTTAAAGGCAGAAAAGGTACTGGTCAATGACTGCGCCGTCAAGAGCAGCTACCGGCTGGAGGCCGGCGACTCCATCACCTTTGAGGTGCCGGAACCGGAAGATATTCACATTGAGGCCGAGGACATTCCCCTGGACATTGTCTATGAGGACGCCTCGGTCATACTTGTAAACAAGCCAAAGGGAATGGTCGTTCACCCCGCACCGGGACATTACAGCGGCACACTGGTCAACGCCCTGATGTATCACTGCCGGAATGATCTTTCCGGCATCAACGGGGAGCTCAGGCCCGGTATTGTCCACCGCATTGACCGGGACACTACCGGCATCCTCATCGTCTGCAAGAACGATGCGGCCCACCGTTTTGTCGCAGAACAGCTGAAGGAGCATTCCATTACAAGACGGTACTTTGCCATCGTCCGGGGGAACCTCACGGAAGATGAGGGAACCGTCGACCGGCCCATCGGACGCCATCCCACGGACCGGAAAAAGATGAGCATCAACGAAAAACACGGAAGACGCGCGGTGACCCATTACCGGGTACTTGAGCGGTTCGGCGATTACACCTATATCACCTGCCGGCTGGAGACGGGACGGACACACCAGATACGCGTGCATATGGCAAGCCTTCACCACCCGCTTCTGGGAGATACCGTTTACGGGCCGGAAAAACAGCCCTATAAGACCGAGGGGCAGGTGCTCCACGCCGGAGTTCTCGGCTTTATCCATCCGGAAACAAAGGAGTATATGGAGTTTTCCGTGCCGCTGCCGGACTACTTCGAAGAGTTGTTAGATAAACTGCGAAAGAAAAAAGACGCCTGATTTTTCAGAACAATTCCACAATTTTTGTGAGAGATATGATATAATATACCCAGGAAAGGCAGGTGGTCTGATAATATGAAAAACAACTTAGTAATTACCATCGGCCGCGAGTGCGGCAGTGCAGGACGTCTCATCGGACAGAAGCTTGCGGAGCGTCTTGGTGTAAAGTGTTATGATAAAGAGCTCCTGACGCTGGCGGCCAAGGAAAGCGGTCTCTGCGAGGAACTGTTCCATAATCACGACGAGAAGCCTACCAACAGCTTCCTGTATTCCCTGGTGATGGATACCTATTCTGTCGGCGGATACAATGCATCCGGCTATATGGACATGCCGCTCAACCACAAGGTATTTCTGGCCCAGTTTGATTCCATCAAGCGTCTGGCTGAGAGAGAATCCTGCGTGATCGTCGGCCGCTGCGCGGATTACGCACTTTCGGATTATCCGAATGTGGTCAGCGTTTTCATCCGCGGTGATCAGGCGGACAAGATCCGTCATCTGGCGGCGAAGTACAACATCTCCGAGGATAAGGCAAAGGACGTGATGAACCGCACGGACAAGAGCCGTTCCAGCTATTACAATTATTATTCCAACAAGCGCTGGGGCAGTTCCAAAAGCTACGACCTCTGCATCAACAGCAGTGCTCTGGGCTATGACGGTGCCGTGGACGTGATTCTGAAGTTCGCCGAGGTCAAGCAGGCCTTCAATAAAAAGAACCGGGAGAAAGCCGGTCTGAAAGACGAGGACTAAACGAATGCCCACGATTGATTTGGAACGACAGCTCCGCACTTCACCGAACCGGGTGTGGGTGGAAGATGAGAGCGGGCGGGAGATTGCCTATATCTCTTTCCCCGAAGCCGGAAACGGCCTGGTCAATATTGAACACACGGTGGTGGATCCCTCCTACGAAGGCCAGGGTATCGCCGCCCGCATGATGCGGGAGACGGTGGAGACCATCCGGAAGGACGGGAAATACACGCTGGTTACCTGCAGCTACGCACAGGACTGGTTCTGCAAGCATATGGAATATATGTTCCTGCTGGTGGATCCGGATCAGGCGGAGGCCCTGCGGGGAATCTGAAAAGTTAATAGCAACAGAAAAAAGCGGCTTCACGGAAGCCGCTTTTTTGAAAGGAGTATCTATGGAGATACGAGGGAAACACAGGGAAGAGGTTACCGAGGCCTATTATGTGGGCCTTATGGAATCTGCCGGATACCGGATGAGGGATCTGGCCAATCCGGTCATCGGCGTCGTCAACTCCTGGAGTGACGGCAATCCGGGGCATAAGCCCTTTAAGGAAATGGCCGGAATCATCAAGTCGGGAATCTGGGCTGCCGGCGGCACACCGGTGGAGTTTACCGTGCCCAGTCCCTGCGACGCCCACGGACAGGGCTTCGGCATGCACTATATTCTCCCGCAGCGGGACCTGATCGCCGCCTCCATCGAGGCGATGGTTAATTCCCAGGGATATGACGGACTTGTCTTCCTGTGCTCCTGCGATAAGATTGTTCCCGGCATGCTCATGGCCTGCGCGGCGCTGAACAAGCCCTCCGTGTTTATCACGGCCGGCGCCATGCTTCCCTATGAAGATCCCTATGATAAGGCGACATGGGTTACCTGTGACCTGAAGGAATCCATGGGAAGCGTCACATCCGGAAAGATTTCGGCGGAGACATTTTCCAGATACCGCAGCAATATGTGTGCCTCCTGCGGCACCTGTTCCATGTACGGTACCGCCAATACCATGGGCGTCTTCGCTGAGGCCATCGGCCTGGCTCCCATCGGCAGCACCACCATGCTGAGCGCCTCCGCGGCCAAGGCAAAGATGGCGCGGGATGTGGGAGAGCGGATTGTGGAGCTGACCCGGGAAGGCCGGACGTCCCATGAGTTCATGACGGAAGCATCCATCAAGAACGGAATCCGTCATATTGCGGCCACCGGCGGCTCCACAAACGCGGTGATGCACGTCATGGCTATCTCTAAGGTACTGGGCCTTAATATCAATCTGTCCGACTTTGATGCCATCCAGAAGGATGTTCCTCTGATTGCAAAGTTCAAGCCCTCGTCCAGATACAATCTGAATGACTGGCACCTTGCCGGCGGCGTGGGGGCAACCCTCTTATCCATTCGGGATTACCTGGACCTGGATGTGCCCATGGTATTCGGAACAACGCTCCGGGATTATCTCGACCGCTTTGACTTCCCGATCAACCGGGAGGTAATTCATACCGTCGATGACCCGCTGTATCCCGAAGGGTGCTTTGCCGTTCTCCACGGCAATCTTGCTCCAGGCGGCTGTGTGGTAAAGCAGAGCGGGGTAGAGCCGGAGATGTTCTGTCATACCGGTCCTGCCGTCGTATTTGACTCGGAGGAAGAGGTGAGAGATCATCTGCAATCCGGTGCCGTAAAGCCCGGCAGCGTGCTTGTGGTGCGCTACGAGGGGCCGAAGGGCGGTCCCGGCATGCGGGAGCTTTCCATCCCCGCCGCCATGCTGGTCGGCATGGGACTTCATAAAACAACCGCCATGATCACCGACGGAAGATTCTCCGGCGCCACCCGCGGACCGTGTGTCGGCCACATTTCCCCGGAGGCCTGGGAGGGCGGACCGTTGGCCGCGGTGGTGAATGGAGATATCATTACCATCGACCTGAAAAACCGCATCATTCACCTGGATGTGCCGGATGAGGTCATAAAAGAGAGGCTGTCTCATGTCAAAAAGCCGGACCATCCCGCGGACGGGATACTCCGGCAGTATCGGAAGGGCGCTGGCGATCCTTCCAAAGGCGCCCTCTGGCTGTATAATGATGAAGACTGATTACCGGACAGCATCCGTCCGCAGATGAACGGACTGTACCTCACAGGGGTGGTTCAGCTTTTCCGTAAGGAACGCGCTGACCGACTCCGCTGTATACATTTCTTGTTTGGCCGCATCGTCAAGTTCGAGCTCTGCCGTGAGCTGCAGCGCGTTGTTCCCGCCGTAGCTGACAAAGCATTCCGCAGATGTTACGCCGGGACAGGTGAGGAGTGCCTGTTCCATCGCATAGAGATTCGGGAAGGAACGGCCCATGGTCCGCTCGGCCATGATGGTGCGGCCGCTGTGTTCCAGGAGGTCCAGGGAACCGTCCGGAAGAATCCTTGCCGTATAAGGTGTCTCACAGATTCTGCCTTCCCCGAAGGGATTCTTATAGGAGGCTGTCATATCCGGGAATTCCTGATCCCGGATATACAGACGTCCCCAGGCGCCGAAGGGCTTCTTCTGCAGGGTCTCATCCAGCACATAAACCTTCAGCCGACTGTCCTCCGGAATCTCCGGCATGAGCCGGTTTTTCCTGACCACCGAGAGGGCGCGCTCCAGTTCTCCCTTCCGGAGCTCGTAGTGCTTCGGATAGATGGTTTCCGGAAGCTTCGGGCGTATCTCGTCCACGGAATTTACCTGCATCATGGCCATCACCACGGCCTCATAGGCTGTCATGAAAACCTCCAGCTGTTCCCGGTCGAACCGGTTCTCCCAGTACCTTAGCTCGTAATAGTATCCGCGCCAGTCACACATAATCATCAGATGGAAGGGCAGGGAATCCAGATGGATGGGCTGTTTTGCCGCAGGCCGTCCGCCGATGGAATCAATATTCAGGATGTCTCCCTGGTACTGGAAAAACATCTCATCCGGATGCTGGGTGGAGATGTAGCAGCGCATGCTTTGAAGGATCTGATCTCCGGCGCGTTTCAGGAGGTCCGATACCTTCTCATGAGGCCTTTCGGTCTGGCGGTAGAAGTAGGTCCTGAACAGCGGTCCCACCAGCCGGTTCCAGCGGCTGTCCGTGCGGCCGCTGTGAATGCTGGAGCTGACCGTATCTGTCTCATTGCTGAAGAGACCGATGCAGTAATTGAATGCTGTCAGGAAGACGACATTTTCCGATACGCCGAACTTCTGGCAGTAGCCCTGAAGACGGCTGCGGCTCAGCTGATAAAAGTGATTCCGCAGGGTTGCATTCCGCCCATTCTCCAGATCATAGCAGTCCCTTCTCGTAAGAATACTTTTCCGGACACGGAAATTCTTCATCAAATCGGTATAATACTCTATGTTTTTCTGCCGCAGGCCGGCCTGGTCTTTGGCCTGCTCATCGAGAATATACTCATAGAAGGTATATTTCTCCGGCTTTACATCTTCAGGGCGATCCTCCGCATACAGCCGGTTCAGATCCTCAAAAATCACGTTCAGGCTCATGCCGTCGCCCAGAGCGTGGGCCAGATCGAAGAAGAAGTAGCGGTTAACCTCCGTACGGTAAATGCCGATATGATACAGAAGCTCACCCGGTGTGTACATAAAGGGCGCAACCATCGACTGGAAGGTTTCCTGCCATTCCTTTTCACTCATATCAATGACCGGAATCTCCACCGGGCGGCTGTCATCCCGGAAGTTTTTGTATACGCCGTCGGTATCCTGCTGAATGATATCCTTCATCTCCGGATGCAGCTCGAACAGGGCTTTCACCGACCGAATCAGCCGATCCGTATCCACATCCTCATCCAGCTTCCAGCAGAAGGGGAGATTGGAGGTGGTATTGCCCCGCATCACATAGGCAAAGTACAGCTGGACGGTGGTGAGAGGATAAATGCTTCTCGGGGAATAATCCGGTGTCTCCGCATTCTTTCTTTCATTGTACAGGGCTTCCAGGGCCAGCACAGAACGGTGCTGCATCAGGTCATCCAGGGTCAGAGAGAGCTGCAGGCCCTCATAGAGGGCGGAGAGCAGCATCACACATCCGAGGGAATCCAGTCCCACCTCCCCGAGATCCGTATCCGTGCCGAAGTCCCGATGACCCAGCTGGGCTGCCGCCAGCTCGTAAATGGTATTCTGAATCTCATTTTCCGGAAGCTTCTTTGTATTCTCGGCTTCCTTTTTCTGCTTCAGTTCTTCGAAGAAGGCCGCCCGGATAATCTTTT
>Ga0310695_10001071_pt1 | contig 66733 bp, 45 predicted proteins | sample RumenRJG_04DNA_FD_203882 | JGI IMG/M metagenome (GOLD analysis project Ga0310695, IMG submission 203882) | Bovine rumen microbial communities from Lethbridge, Alberta, Canada - RJG_04 (v2) (version 2) | ecosystem: Host-associated > Mammals > Digestive system > Stomach > Rumen | place: Canada... | reverse complement strand
CTTTGCGCAAGCAGAGCTTCAACAGAGAACTGAGCGAGATGGTCAAAGGCATGCTCCAAGGCAAAGCCGAAGTAACAGAATTGGATTACTCACAAGTGCCATTTATCAACCAGGATGAAGAATACCCGGCTCCGCAAGCTGTGGCAGACGCACGCAAGTCTGTGGCAGAGGCTGACGGTGTGTGGATCTTCTCGCCGGAGTATAACTATTCCTACCCCGGACACGTGAAGAACCTCATCGACTGGCTCTCGCGCCCTGTCGATCCTGCCGACCGCAACGCACCGACAGTGCTTGCCGGAAAGAAGTTCACGCTCACAGGAGCCGGGGGCAAAGCTGCTACAGCCGGATGCCGCAAGTTGCTCACAACGCTGCTCGCCGTGCTGAAAGCCGACGTGATGACAGAGGGACAGACGGGTATCGCACTCAACATGGAGGCGTGGACCGAAGGCCGCATGATTCTCTCAGAGGAGCAGAAGGCACAGCTCGCCAAGCAAGCAGAGCTGTTCCTGGAGTATTTGGAGAAATAAAAGGCGATACAGCCCCCCTCTAGCTCCCCCCTAAGAGGGGGGAGGACCGCAAACCCATCTATAAGATTAGAGTCAGTGAGGCGGTCGCTTGATGAGTCGGCCTAAATTTGAATGATGAATATGGGGGATGAGGGCGTTTGCTTTTCTCCCCCTTCTAGGGGGAGCTAGAGGGGGTCTGGAACTTTCTTCTTTCTTTTTTCTTGCCGTTTCTTGTAGTTTTTCGGCAAGAAGCACGTCTAAAGGTTGTACCAAACAAAAACGAAGATGGCAACCAAAGCATCAGAGCAGCAGTTTGCCCGACTCGTCAAGGAGCAGAAAAGCACGATTTATACGGTTTGCTATATGTTCTCCAAGGACGCAGCAACCCGCGCACATGGGTCTACCGCGTGAGTCTGAACACATGCATCTCGGCCGACCGAAAGAAGAAGCGGCGGAAGACGATACCGCTAAGTATGGACATCAACCTCTTTGAGGACAACGATGCCGACTCACGACGGGTACAGATGCTCCGCAACCGTATCGCACGCCTCGGGCCTTTCGACCGCGCCATCGTACTGCTATGGCTCGAGAATATGAGTTATGAGGAAAACAGCTCAACAACATGAGTGAAGAATAACCCGAATAAAAACATCACTATATATAGGGCCTTTATATATAATAATGTGTCAAACAATAGACGGCGGGAAGCACTTCGGAGAGTTAGTATTTGCTTCTGCGATTATAGCGCATATAGAAGTTCATGTCGGCAAGGCGCTGCCCATGCGTGCTTTGCTGACTGAACGCATAATGCTGCTCGGCATCGGGAAGCAGCTCATGGTCGATGAGATAGTTGACCATGTTGGATGTAGCGCCGGCGACATTCCACAAGATGTTGACGGCGTCTTCTTTTGCCTTTTCCGCATCGTAGTAGGGATTGTCGGGATCCTTGAGGATATTTCTATTTTTTGCCAAGAGGACAATTTTATGCGTACTCAGTAATATCTGTTTATGAAGGGTTATGAGCGGCAAGACAGGATGACAAACATCCCTCTCTATACGATTACAAAATTGTTGAGTGAGAAGTCTTAATCCAAAGACTTACATTTTTCTTTCCTGGCAATTGCCACGGATATCGTTGGAAAATGCCACCAACAATTACGGAAAATGCCACGGATATGTGTGGCACTTTCCGTAAATTATCAGAACGATTGTAGACTATCGTCAAACTACTTGTTATCAGCCTTTTAAATCACTGTATTTCGTTTACCTGACGGTCGTCTTGTCACACCAGACCGATATATGTTTGTCGGCGATGGTAAGCCGGAACTCGCCTTCCTCCAAATGCCATTTGCCGTCCCATCCCATGAATGCAAGGTCGTTGGCAGGAAGGTGAAAGGTGACGGTGCGAGTCTCCTGTGGCTGGAGGCTGATTTTGTCGAAACCGCGCAGACGGCGTCCGTCGGGTGTCATCGAGGCTATGAGGTCACTGCTGTAGAGCAGTACGCTCTCTTTGCCTTCACGGCTGCCGGTGTTGGTGACATCAATGCTCACGTTAAGCGTGTCGCCTGAAGCGAAGTGGGTCTTGTCAACGCGCAGATTGTCGTATTTGAAAGAGGTATAGCTCATGCCGTAGCCGAAAGGCCACTGCTGTGTGATGCGCGCATTGTAATCGTAGGCACCAGCCATCGTTCCCACTTCCTCACTCTTCTTGAAGTCGTAGTTGGCAAGCGAGTTGATTTCCTTCGGATAGGTGATAGGCATCTTGCCGCTGAAGTTCTCGCGTCCGGAGAGCAGGGCTGCGAGCGCGTCACCGCCATAGTTGCCCGGCAGGAAGATGTCCACCACGGCTTTTGCCCTCGGCTCTATGTCGGCGATGAGTCGTGGCCGTCCCTCATTGAGAATGAGAATGACGGGCTTGCCTGTGGCTTCCAGGGCACTGACGAGCTGTCGCTGGTTGGCAGAGAGCGTGAGGTTGGAAAGGTTGCCGGGAGTCTCGGTGTAGGAGTTCTCGCCGATGCAGGCAATGACGACATCTACGCTGTCGGCAGTCTTTACAGCCGACGCGATGTCGGGATCATTCTCCTCATAGTATTTCCCGTTCTCGTTGTAAGTGACGCCCTGCCGGAGCACCACCTTGTCTTTGCCGTATTCGTTGCACAGCGCCTCATAGATGGTATTGTACTGCGAGGCAAACCGGTCGGTGAGATGTCCCTGCCAGGTATAGCTCCATCCTCCGTCGAGGCAGCGCATCTGGTTGGCGCTGGGACCCGTGAGCAGGATGCGGGCTCCTTTCTGCAAGGGCAGGATGCCGTCGTTCTTCAGCAGCACCATACTCTCTACGGCCCCGCGATAGGACCGTTCAGCAAACTCCTTGCCGCCGAACTTGGGATAGTCTTTGAGCTTCTCAGTGGGGCGGTCGAAGAGTCCGAGCCGGTACTTCATTCTCAGAATGCGGCGCACGGCATCGTCGATACGGCTCATAGGGATGGCACCTTCTTTGGCAAGCTCCTCAATGAGGTCTACGGCATCGGGATTGTAAGGCTCCATAACCATGTCGATACCGGCGTTGATGGCGATGCGCAGAGCGTCTTTCTTATCTTTGGCCACACACTCGCGCTGCCAAAGGTTATTGACGTCGGCCCAGTCGGTGATGAGCATTCCGTCCCATCCCGTCTCCGTCTTCAGCCAGTCGGTGAGCAAGGTCTTGTTGGCGTGGACGGGCATACCGTTGACCGATGCCGAGTTGACCATCACACTCAGGGCACCTGCCTTTATCCCCTCTAAGAATGGCAGGAAGTGCTTCTCGCGCAGGTCAGCGGGGTTGATATACGCCGGTGTGCGGTCTTTGCCGGTCCATGGAACGCCATAACCGAGATAGTGCTTCATGCAGGCGGCAATATGCAGGTTGTCAATGTGGTTGGGGTCGGGTCCCTGGAAGCCGAGGACCATGGCCTTGCCCATCTCGGCATTGAGATAGCTGTCCTCGCCGAAGTCTTCCCAAATGCGTGGCCAGCGTGGATCACGGCCTAAGTCTACCGTGGGGCTGTAGGTCCAGGGCACACTCACGGCACGCGTCTCGTAGGCAGTAGCCTCGGCGCAGGCGCGGGCGATGTCGCGGTTGAAAGTGGCGGCAACATTGATATTCTGTGGGAAGAGGGTGCCGCCCTGGGTATAGGTGGAACCGTGGTTCTGGTCCAGGCCATAGAGACAAGGAATGCCGATGTTCTTCATCGAACTCTTCTGTATGTCGCTGATGATCTCCTGCCATTGTGCTGCTGTCGGTGCCATGGTGTTGGGGGCATTGAGAATGGAGCCTATCTGGTAGCGGCTGAGCAGAGAGTCGGTGCGCGCCTTGTCGATATGAAACACCCCTTTGGCATCGTTATGGCCGAAGAGGTCGGCAACGAGCTCCACCATCTGCCCGACTTTCTGGCGCAGGGAGAGCTTGCTGAGTGTCTTCCCTACCTTGGCCTCAAGGTTGTTGTCGTGGGGGTATAGTGGGGCCGCATTGAGGCTGCCGCAGAGGGCGAACAACATGGAAAGAGAGAGAATGGTCTTCTTCATAATGTTGATGAAGGTATTGCTTTAAGGAAAACCTGCGGAAGTCAAGGAAAGGGGCTCCCGCAGGCCGTTATATATATGATAATTAAGGTATGACCTGTTTTTCTTGAGGCAACATTGTCATGTTGTCTCTTTGTGGCTATTGTACGGTGACTCTGTCAACATAGTATCCGTGACCTCCGCAGAGGAATCCAGCCTGGTTCTGAATCAAGTCGAGAGCTTCTTGCGTCAGCGTGTAGGTATAGACGCCGCTGCCGTTGATGTCCATCTTCTCCGAATTGGGGAGCAGTGTCCACCAGCCTGTCATGAGCTGCATCTGATGGTAGGCGTCGGCAGGTTCTGTAGAGTAGTAAACCCTGAGGATGGTGCCGGCTTTCAGTTGAGCGAAGACATCCTGCCCGATGAGGTTGAAGGTCTTGTTGGGGTCGCCGTCGGGCTTATCCCATGACACATAGTGATGTCCCTCCCAAAGCGTGCGCTCCGAGGAGATGGTGACCTTCTCGCTGTTGACGATGCCGTTGGCGGTGTAGAAGGTCAGCTCGCTGCCGTCCTTGGTCTTTCCTGTTACGTCATATTCTCCCTCGGCGAGGTCGGGGCATGTGAGGACGAGCGCCTCGCTGCTCTGGCTGTCAAAAGCGGTAATGGTCTTGCCGCCGATGGTGATAGACGCCACCTTGTCCAGGTTGATACCTGTCAGTGTCCATGTGGCGTTGGCATTGGCGCGGTTGGCACCTGCGGTGACGAGGGCCTTCGAAGTAACCGTCACCTGATTGCCGCCATAGCTGTTGCCCTTGTTGTCGATGAGCGAGATGCGGTAGGTGGAGTCCTTGAGATTCTCCGGCACGAGGTATTGCAGGGCCTGACCGTCGTCGGTAGTCTCTAACTCAATGTCAGTCACTTGCTGGCCACCGATAGCCACAGCTTTGATATTGCTGAGGTTGGTACCGTAGAGTGTGGCCACAGCGCCTGGCGCTACGAAGCGCTCAAAGCTCTTGGTCGTTGTCGTGGGGTCGCCGTCCAAGGGCTTCACCTTGACCAGACCTTCACGGCTTGTCGATTTGCCGGCTGTCGTGGTGGCTACAATCTTTAGGTCGTAGGTGCCGGCTTCCAACTGCTGTTCTATGGACTTGCCCTCGTTGACTTTCTTGCCGTCGAGGAACCATTCGCAGGTGGTGTAGTCGGCAGGCGTCACTGTCAGCGTCATGCTGAGCATGGCGTCGCGTGAGAACTCAGCAAAGGTAGCGAGCTGTCCGTTCTCCCTGTCGGGGAAGACAGGGTCGATGATGCGGGGATCATCGTTGGCGGTAGCCGTGGAGATGGGGTCGTCGTCGCTGCATGAGGTGAGCGTCATGGAGAGCAGGCCCATGGCGAGCAACATGTAAGAATATATCTTTTTCATCGTTAATGCGTGTTGAAAGTAAATGGTTTATTTCTCCTTGTCCCACCAGACGTGGGTGTGCCAGTCGTCGGTGCCTCCCATGCGGTTGAGAGCCTCGTCGTAGTTGGCTTTGTTGTAGGAAGACTCTAAGACAGGGTAGCAGAGGCGCACGGGAATCTCCTTACCTCCAGTGAGGTACTGGCCCCAGCCATAGTCGTCGGGCGACTTGAGTTTGGGGTATCCCGAGCGGCGCACGTTGGCCCAGCACTCGGCGGGGTTGGTGAGGTGCAGAATCCAGGCCTGGGTGTTGATGGACTCCTCTTTCTGAGCGTCGGTGTGACCGATATTGTTGTTGGCTTTGTAGGTGTTGAACTCCTCGTCGCTGATGGCCTTGCAGCCGTAGAGCTCAGAGAGCAGGTCCATGGCTTTGCGCACGCCTTGCCAGTAGAGGTCGTCAACCGTACCACGGCCTACTGTCCAACCTTTGAGGGTGGCTTCGGCAAGGAGGAAGTCGACTTCGGCAGCGGTCATGATGATGCCGGGGTTGTCCGTTCTGAGGAAGTTGTTGGCGAGTTTCGGGCGCACCTCACGGGCCAGCGATGGATTAATCTTTGCATTGGTCTTTGCCATCTCCGTGAGCAGGTCGCTGGTGTAGCCTGTCGGCCAGGCATCCCAGGAGTAGGCTCCGGGGTCACAGGGCTCCATCTTGATGCCCTTGCTAATCATCTCGTCGGTGAGGTCGATACGGTTGTCGGTACCTGTGGCGCTCATCAAGCCGTCATAGTAGAAGCGGGCGATGCGGTAAGTGCGTGGGTCGCCGCTGTCCTTGAGCTTGTTGAAGAGCGTGGAGCAGATGTAGCTCGGGTTGTTGGCAGGGTCGTTGCCGAAGAGGAGCTGTGAGAGGCGGTTGCCGCGGTAGTCGCTGTACGACTCCTGGCCGAAGCTCATAGAGGTGGTCATGTAATGGATGTAAGCATCGTCGTTGGCCGTCTCGATGATGCCGCCATCGGCTTGTAGTGCCTTCTCAAACTCCTGGCGGGCCTTTTCGGGCTCCACGTTGGAGATGCGCATGGCAAAGCGCAGGCGCAGGCTGTTGGCCAGTTTCTTCCATTTTGCAAGGTCACCACCATAGATAAGATCACCACTGACCTTATCTTTTGAAGCGTCCATACTGATTACGGCACTATCAAGTTGATTGAAGAAATCGTAGTAAATATCTTTCTGAGTATCATACTTAGCGTTGGCAATACCCTTGATGAAGCCATAGCCAGCCTCACTGTAAGGGCAATCGCCATAGATATCGGTAATGACTGACATCAGATAGACGCGATAGACGCTGGCCACAGCCTTGAGGTTTGGCTTGCTGTCGGCATGCTCGATGGCATCAACGATGTTCTTCACGGCAGTTGGGTAAAGGGATGTCCAGATGCGGCTCATCTCGTTGTTGTCCACAGTGTGGTGGCCACCATAGTTGGTCGTGTTCCAACACCCCATGAGCTGCTGGTCGAAGGCATAGAGATAGTTGCGGTAGATTTCCACCATGCCTAAGTCACCATAGGTCTGCAGCTCGGCAGTAGTGAGCTGCGCATTGGGATCTATCGACGGTGCTTTCGACGGGTCGGTGTTGATGCTGGTCATGGTGTCGTCGCTGCTGCACGAAGCGCCCATGAGCGAGACAAGGGCCAAGGCCGCCATAACAATATATTGATATATCTTCTTCATGATGATTGTTGTTGGTCTTTGAATGAGTTTAGAACTTGACATTGACGTTAAAACCATAGCTCTTGCGAGAAGGCAGCGAACCGTATTCCAGTCCCATACCTGTGGTGTTGTTGTAGTTGGAGTCGGGGTCGATGTCCGGAATGTTCTTCCAGACGATGAACGGATTGCGGGCTACGAAGGAGACGCTGAGACCCTTCACCCAGTTGTGGAGCCACGAGGTGGGCACCTGATAGGTGAGTGTGAGCTCACGGCACTTGACGTAGGAGTTGTCGTAAATGAACATCGACGGTGCATTGCGGCATACGCTCATCCAATAGTCCTCTGGGTTGACATAGATATCGTTTTCGCGGTAGGTGCCGTCGCCGTTGTCGATGACGCCGGGGGCAATGAATCCGCCAGTCGGTTTCCATGTAGCTGCACCTTTCTTGATTCCAGCGGCCTCGCGGGCTTCCTCAGAGCGGTACCACTCCTCGCGGCCTTGCAATGTGGCCTTGGCCTTACCGCTCTCGTAGGCGGCGCGCTCTGACATGGAGTAGAGGTCGGCACCCACCTTGACATCGAAGATGGCGTTGAGGGAGAGGTTCTTATAGGTCAGCGTTGTCGTAACACCGCCTGTCCAGTCCCAGGAGGCATTGCCTAAGACATGGTTGCTCTTGTCATACTCGGGCAGACCCGTGGAGGGGTCGATGAGCACCTGTCCGGCGGCATTGCGCTTGAAGTCGGGGCCGACGATAGAGCCGAAGTTCTCGCCCACCTTGGCGGCAACCTGCACGTCGAGCCATGTGGCCTTCTCGAGTTCGAACATGTCCATGCCATCGACAAGGCGCTTGACCTTGTTGCTGTTCTTGGAGAAATTGAGGTTCAAATCCCAGGAGAAGTCCTTGGTCTGAATGGGGCGAGTGTTGAGGGTGATCTCGACACCGCTGTTGTCAATCTCACCGGCGTTGATGAGGCGGTAGGTGTAGCCCGAGGTCCATGACGTGGCCATGCCCATAATCTGATTTTTACTCTTCTGTGTGTAGTAGGTGACGTCGAGTCCGATGCGGTTGTTGAGGAACTTGGTCTCAAGACCTACCTCGAAGCTGTTTGTCTTTGTCGGCTTCAGGTCCTTGTTGGGGATGGTGCTGTTGTTGATATAGCCGATGGTATATCCGGGATAGGTAAACTTCGACTTTGTATATACAAGTCCGAGCTGATAAGGGTCGGTGTCACTACCTACCTGGGCCCATGACATGCGCAACTTGCCATACGGCAGCTTGTTGCCGGCATGGAGCAGCTCTGAGAAAACGAAAGACCCGGAGAAGGAGGGATAGACATAGACGTTGTTGTCGGTGGGGAGCGTCGAGCTTTGGTCACCGCGCAGGGTGGCATCGACGTAGATCAAGTGTTTCCAGCCTAAGCTCGCAGAACCATAGAGAGAGTTGATGCGCTTGCGGTAGCTTGCGGGCTCGATGCTCGTCTCGTTGAAGCTCGTGAGGTTGACGACATCGCGAATCTGCATGTCCTGCGCCGTCGTCACCGTTGTCTGGTTGTTAATCTTATAGATATTTCCGCCGACTGAGGCATTGAAGTCGAAGTCGCCCCATGTGTTGTTGTACAGGGCTAAGAGCTCAAAGTTGTACATGCGGTTGCGGAAGTTGCTGATTTGCAGACGACCGGCCTCGAAGCCCGGCGTTGTGGGCGCCTTGAAGTCATTGAACGTAAACCAGTTGAGGTCGGCACCGAGGGTAGCCTGAAGGCGGAAGTGCTTGGTGATATTCCATACGCCCTTGCCTGTGAGGCGGACAATGTCCTTGTTGGAGTTGTTGAAGTTCTTATAAAGATCCCAATAGGGATTGACATTGTAAGGATCCATGCCATTCCAGTTGGAATAGTCGCCGTTCTCATCCTGATAGGTCCTGAGCCAAGCCTGGTCGTAGGTGGTGGCGAGGGTCATGAGGTTCTTGCCCACGTTCGACTTGCTGTCGCCGAGGGCCGGGCGGTTCTTGACATACTCGCGGGTGTAGTTGGCGCTGAAGTCGAGGTCCACCTTGCCCATGGTGGTGTTGGCACGCAGGTTGAAGATGTCGCGGCTCATATTCGTCTTCGGAACGATGTCCTTGTTGCGCATGTCGGTGAAGGTGAAGCGGACGCCCGTCTTACCGTTGTTCATGCCCACGATGGCGGTATTGGTGGCTGTGAGACCTGTGCGGAAGAAGCCGGAGGCATTGTCGGGGATGATGAGGTAGGGGCGCTCCACACCATCGAAATATTTCAGCATGTTGGAGCCGTCGGCCTTGGGACCCCAGCTCTTGTTGGTATTCGACACGGCATCGATGCTGTACTTGCCGTTGCTGCCCATGCCATAAATCTGCTGGGTGTTGTTCCATTTAGCCAGCTGGGTGTCGAAGGTCAGCGAGCCGTTGTATTCCACGCTCATCTTGTCCTTGTCGGCCTTCTTGGTAGTGATGAGGATGACACCGTGACTGGCGCGGCTGCCGTAGAGGGCTGAGGCAGCGGGGCCTTTGAGCACAGACATCGATTCGATATCGTCGGGGTTGATGCTGGAGATACCGTCGCCGAGGTCGAAACCACCGTTGGTTCCGGCGCTGCCGAAGTTGGTATTGTCCAAAGGCACGCCGTCGATGACATAGAGCGGCTGGTTGTTGCCCGTCATCTCGGTGTTACCACGGAGTACGACGCGCGTGCTGCCGCTGGCACCGCCCGCCGTCTGGCTGACGACGAGTCCGGCAACCTTACCGGCGAGCGAGTTGATGACATTGGTCTCTTTGGCTTTCTTCAGCTCGTCGCCTTTTACTTCGCCCACGCCATAGCCCAAGGCCTTGCGCTCGCGCTTGATGCCGAGGGCTGTGACGACGACCTCATCGAGGGTCTTCTTGTCTTCCTCCAAGACGATGGTCATGCCGTTGTGGGCTTTCACGGTCAGCGTTTTGTAGCCGATATAGCTCACTTCCAAGGTGACACCGGGCTTGACACGCAGGGTGAAGTGACCGTCGAGATCGGTGACAGCCCCTAAGTCTTTGGCGTCTTTCACTTTCACAGTGGCGCCGATGATAGGCTCGCTGCCGTCGGTGACTGTTCCCGACACAGTCTGAACCTGGTCGGTGATGGTCAGGGCCATCGACGGAGATGCGGAGCGTGTAGCAATCCATGGTGTCATGCTGAGCACGCAGAGACACATCATGTTGGCTGCATTTCGGTTGATTTGTTTCATTGTTAGATGGATTTTTATTGAATTTGTCTTATGATTTTCTTTCCTTGATGGATGAGCAGGCCGCGGCTGTCAGAGGTGACGCGTTGCCCGGTGATGTTGTACCATGCATCGTTGTTGGCGGAAGTCTTCTGCCTCACCTCTCTTATACCTGTTGAGACATTGTGCCGGCCTTTCTTTTGGTAGATGCGCACGTAGTCGATAAGCATTTTGGCCTCACTGCCGTCTTGTGGCAGCGCTGTAATGTCGTCAGGATGGGTGATTCCCGTGAAGTCACCGCCGACGGCAAGATTGAAGATGAGAAAATAGGGCTTATGGAAATAAGCCGAGCGGCTGAAGCCTTTCTTGATGGTAGCGGTGAAGTAAGGTGTGGCATCGTTGTCAATATAGAACTTCAGATAGTCATCGTCCCACTCGCAGGTGAAGATATGATAGCCGTCGGTGAGATTCTGACTTACGGTCTTATCTCCCGAAGAGAACTGCTGATGCTTGGCAATGCTCTCGCCCCAGTGAATGGTTCCTGCCACCGTGTTGTCGGTGGTATTGGCGTTGATGGCATTTTTCATGCCCATCTCCATGATGTCTATCTCACCGCATTTTGGCCAGTTCACGGTGTCGAAGTCTTCGCCCATCATCCAGAAGGCGGGCCAAAGGCCATTGGCCAAATGTGGCAGCTTTATGCGGGCTTCTATCTTCCCGTGGGTGAAGGAGACCATGTGGAGGCTGTTGACACGACCGGAGGTAAACGACCGGCTGCCATAGCTCTCGCGGCGGGCTGTCAGCACGAGGTTGCCGTCGGCAATGGCGACATTGTCAGGACGGGAGGTGTAGGCTTCGAGCTCATTATTATAAGGAGCGTCGGTGACCTCTACATTCCAGTTGGTGCCTAACGTGTTGGTGTCGAACTCGTCGCTCCACACCAGTTCATAGTCTTGCGCATGGACGGCGCCGACGGTGAGGAACATAAAAGTAAAGATAAGAATCTGTTTGACGTTCATCGTTTTTAGTTTTCTTTTCGGCTGCAAAGTTAGCCGCAGAAAGCCTTTAGGTGGGTTTGAATGCTGACAGAAAAAGGTTTGAATGCTGACAAAACTGATTGACAGACCGCTGGTTGCGGTTATAAAAACTATCAGGGGCAGCCTCATTGTCGAGACTGCCCCTTGGGAGATGTGGGCTATTGGCTATTTGTTGTATTTGCTTGGCACTGTTCCAAAGTGCTTCTTGAAGAGCGTGCTGAAATATTTGACGTTAGCAAATCCTGTTTTTATGGAGACGTCAAGCACTGTGTCTCCACTCTTCAGCAGCGCCGCTGCACGCTCAAGCCTGAGCAGGCGGATGAAATCCTGCGGCGACTGCCCGGTGAGTGTCTTCAACCGCCCATAGAAAAGCGTGCGGCTCATCGCCATCTCCCGGCACAGTCTATCAATGGTAAAGGTAGTATCGCTGAGGTGTTCTATGACCAGCTTGGTAGCCTTATCAACGAAGGCCTGGTCATCGGGATTAAGCTGTACGGTGGCGTCGTGCACTGTGTCAGAATTTTCCAACGGAGTGATTGTGGTGCCCACTGCGTCATGCGCATGCCCACCCTCATGGTCATCGTCGGTATGCTGTGCCTGCAACAGGCTCTTGTGGAGATAGTATTGGCTCAGCCTGCGGCGGTTGGCGAGGATAGCGGCAATCTTCGTCTCGAGAATCTCCGTATCAAAAGGCTTGGCGATATAATCGTCGGCACCTTTCTGCAAACCTTCTATCATGAAGTCCTTGGTACCCTTGGCGGTGAGCAGGATGACGGGCAGCCACGATGTCTCGTCGTTTTCCTTGATACGGCGGCAGAGCTCATCGCCCTGTATTCCAGGCATCATGATATCGGAAACGACGATGTTGCAAACACTGTGACTGAGAAACTGCAGGGCCTCTTCGCCGTCGGCCACGGTAACGACATTATATAGCCTGCTAAAAGCCATGCGCATGTATTGCCGCAGGTCGCTGTTGTCGTCGACGAAGAGAATGGTATCCCGGTTGTCGCTGTCGTCCGTCAGTCCGTCGATGGGCTTCTGATGCTTAGGCAGGGGCAGCACAACGGTGAAGGTGCTGCCTTTGCCCTCCTCGCTTTCCCATCTCAGCTCGCCACCGATACGGGTCGTAAGGTCGCGGGTGATATTCAGTCCCAGTCCATACCCTTTGCCTTTGCCGGCATTGGTGGCACGGTAGAAGGCGGTGAAGAGCTTGCTGTGCTCAGCTTTGGGCACGCCCATACCGGTATCGGCCACGTCGAGATAGAGATGACGGCTCCCGACATGGGCGCTGAGCGTTACAGTGCCGCCGGAGGGCGTATATTTGATGGCGTTGGAAACGAGGTTCTCAAATATAAGGTCGAGAATGGTCGTGTCAGAGATGAACGACAACGAACTTTTCGGAACGTCAGTCACCAGACTGATGCCGTTGTCAGAGGCCACCACCCTGAACTTCTGTGCTACTGCCTGCATATATGCCGATGCATCGAGCAATTGTGGATGGAAGTCATGAGCATTCTGACTGGCTTTCTGGAAGTCGAGAAGCTGCGAAATCATCGTCATAAGCCGGTTGCCATTCTCTGTGGCCATGTCAAGGAACTGACGGCTGCGGCTGCTCAATCCTTTATCGGACGCAATGTCTTTCAGCGGTGCCAGGACGAGGGTCAGCGGGGTGCGGATATTGTGGGCGGTGTTGACGAAGAAGTTGATTTTCTCCTGGTCGTAGCGCTGTTGCAGGCGGTTGCGGTAGTAGTTCCATATCATGTAGGCTACCCACATGAGCAGCGCAATGTAGGCTATCCACGCCCAAATGGTGTTCCACCAAGGCTGTGCGATATTGATGCGTAACGTTGCAGTGCCCAAGATTCGGTGGTTGCTCTTACTGGCACTTCTCACGTGGAGCACATAGCTGCCTGGCGGAATGTTGGCATAGCGCATCTCCTGCTGCCGGAGGAAGGAGCTCCAATGTCTGTCAAAGCCTTCCAAGTAGCATCGGTAAACGATGTCGTTCTGGTAGCGGTAGTTGATGCTCTCGAAGTGCACCAAGAGACTGTTGTGATTGTGGCTGAGTCTTATCTCTCCTTGCTGTCTCATCTTGTAAAGATTGGCGTGCCAGATGCTGTCGTCAGGGATGCCCTCAACGTCGATGTCTGTGATTTTTAGCGGTGCCTTATAAAAGATGTTCGTAGCCTCGTCGGGTGAGATGATGACGGCGCCCTGGTTGCTGCCGAAGATGATGCGTCCGTCGCGGAGGGCTGTTGCCGCCTGCCGCTTGTACTCGCACTCCAAACCCTTCATATAGTTGATATTGACAATCTTGGAGTCTACCAAGCAAGCCAGTCCCCGGTCGGTACCCATCCATAAGCTATGATGCTTGTCCCAAACGAGCGATGACACTACATTCGAGGGCAATCCCTGCGCCATGGTCAGGTTGCGCACCTTTTGAGACCTCAGGTCGTAGTGGTAGATGCCGCCTCCGTCGGTGGCTATCCACAGCAGGGAGTTGCCTTCAAAGCTCATGGCATTGATGAAGTAGTTGTAGTCGATGCCGCTGAACTGCTCGGGATAGAAGAAGCGTCGGACGCGGGCCGAACCTCTGTCGATGAGATAGGCACCGTGGGTGGTCCCTACGGCAATGGCGGAGTGGTCGGGCGACTCTACGATACACTGCACCTCTTTGATGGGATATTCCTTGCGGCCAGTGGCAGAGAGGTGGACCAGTGGCCCGTCGAGGCAGCCTATCCACAGCTCGCCGTGGCTGTCGGTGAGCAGGCTGTAGACGTAGTTGGTCTTTAGGTTGCCCAACGTGCTGGCATATTCTAAATGGCTGCTGCCGTCGGCGCTCACGGCAAAGATACCATCGCCATAGGTTGCAGCGAGCATGGTGCCACCGTAGTCGGCAAGGCTGAGCACCACCTTATTATATAATGTGTGGGTCCAGGACTGCGAGCGGCTGTGATAGATGCTGATGCCACGGTCGGTGGCATACCACAGGTTACCGTTGTTATCTTCGAGAATGTAGTTGACGCTGTTGTTGATGATGCTTTGGGTGTTGGGATATTCGTGTCGGATGAAGACGGGTGTGAGGCCGGTGGGCACGGCGAGGTCTACACCACCCGAATAGGTTGTCACCCAGAGGTTGCCCCAGTGGTCGCGCAGGAGACTGTAGACACCGTTGCCTTGCAGACTTGCCGACGGACTGCCGTCGGTGTTGAGCGTCTCAGCGGTCTGCTGCCTGCTTGGGTCGAAACTGTACACTCCTGCTCCGTCAATGCCAAAAAGAAGGGTGGAATGGCTCCATGGCAGGATGGCGCGAACGGGCATCAAGGGAAGATGCAGACTGGGCAGAGTGATGGGCGCGAAGGAGCGGTCGTCGACAGCCACGACGCCATCGTGGAAGGTGCCGAGCCACAGCCGGTGGGCTACAGCGTCGTCAAAGGAGCAGAGTACCGACTTCAGTGCCAAGGCTTTGCTCACCTTGTGGCGTCGTGCTATAAAGACCCCGTCAGCGGCTCCAATGATGGTGCCACCGGCAATTCTTCCAACGTGGTGGATATAATGCCGTTTGAGCAGGACGAGCGGCTTGCCGCTTCCGTCAATATGGCAAACGCCACGGTCGAGGGCTGCCCACAGACTGCCGTCGCTATCACAGCATACTTCATTGAGGACCATGGTGCCGCCAAGAAGACTGGGGAGATCGTAGCGCTCGGTGAATATGTCTGTCACAGGACTGTAGCTGTAGATATGGCCTTTGTTGTCGTAGGCGATAAGATTTCCGCGAACCTTGCAAAGCTTGATGACCATGCCACTGGCGTCGCTGTAATGGTGAGCGAGTGGCAGCCGGTAGCTCTTTACTGCGAATCCGTTGTAGCGGTCTACTCCCTGCTTGGTGGATATCCAGATTGCTCCGTCGACACCTTCTATGGCAGAAAAAGCACGAGAGCTGGAAAGACCGTGGTCGGTGTTGAGATTGGACGTGAGAAAAGCCCCCGGAAAGGCAGACCGCCGAGTCTGGCTCCATCCGCCAAGGATTGGGATGGCAGATAGTACCACTGCTATGAGAATGCGCAAGAGGCGGTCGCTGTGTTGGCTTTCGACGCTGTATTGTCGGGACATCATTATTTTTTGGATTTGTTTGGCAAAGTTAACGATAATAATCCAATTAGCTGTGTCGGTAGCGATAAACTGCGCAAAATTTTTGTCCGCTAATGTTGTCTTCCGCATGAGAAGAAGTAAGGAAGCTGATGACACCGCCGGAATGCCACTGCCATCATTTTTTCTGACGGGATGAAGTCACAGCCACGGCAGTTGTCGGGAGTGTCGAAGACGTTAAAGGCCAGCTCGCGCTGAACGGCAAGGACGGTATTGGCGGGGAAAGAGGCGCGGTAGCGGATGTAGTCCCACACCAGATTTGTGAGGACACCATAAAGGTACTCATTATCCGTGAGATACGGAAACATTCAAAGCCTTTTTTATGCCTTATTTTGTCATTATGCTTTACTTCCGAAACTTGAGTTACTTACCGGAAGTCCATTCGTGTAGTCTTCACATCACTTCCGCGACGAGAAGCCAGATGTTGAGGGCAGTGACGAGTCCAGCCAAGCTATAGAGAAACACCGTATTCCAAGGTTTGTTGGCGTATTTGCCCATAACCCGCTTCGACGAGGTGAGGCTCACCTGCAGAAACACCGTGAAGGGCAGCTGCATGCTCAGCACCATCTGCGAGATGATGAGGCCCTTAAACGGATTGCCGATAAACAGGATGATGAGTAAGGCCAGACCTAACGACAGCAGTACGCCGACGGCTGAGTGGGGGTCCTTGGCGTTGTACGACTCGCTGAAGAGCCCAGAGAAGATACTACCAGCCGCCATGCCGCTGGTGATGGTGCTCGAGATGCCAGCCAGCAGCAGGGCCAGGGCAAAGATGTTGGATGCATTGCTGCCCAAGAGCGGTGCGAGCATGGCATTGGCTTGCGCCAGGTCATCGACGTGCTCGTCATGCGTGAAGAAGGTGGACGCCGCCAACAGAATCATAGCAGAGTTGATGGCCCAACCCACAAGCATGGAAAAGAGCGTATCGGCAAACTCATATTTGAGCATGTGGCGGATGCGCTCATCGCCCTCAAGGTTGATTTCGCGGCTCTGTATCACCTCGGAATGCAGAAAGAGGTTGTGGGGCATGACGACAGCACCCAACACACTCATGATGATGAGCAGCGAGCCTTCCGGCACCGACGGCACGACGGCCGACCGCGCGGCCTCACCCCAGTCGATGTCGACCAAAAACAGTTCATAGATAAACGACAGACCGATGACGGAGACAAAGCCGATGACGGCCCGCTCTATCTTCTTATACGAATTGGTGAAGAGCAGGATGAGCACCACAATGGTAACCAACAGTGAGCCAATGGGTATGGCAATGCCGAAGAGCATCTGTAGGGCAATGGCGCCGCCAAGGATCTCAGCCAGAGAGGTCGAGACGCTGGCCAGGATGGCACTCACCACAATGGGCCGCCCCACCCAACGGGGCGTGTACTTCACCGCCGCCTCACTCAGGCACAGGCCGGTGACAATGCCCAGGTGGGCCACGTTATGCTGCAGGGCGATGAGCATGATGGTCGACAACGTGACCACCCACAACAGCGCATAGCCGTATTCCGACCCGGCCGCAAAGTTGCTGGCCCAGTTGCCGGGATCGATGAAGCCCACGGTGACCAACAGGCCGGGGCCGATGTACTTGAAGATGTCGAGCGCGCCCAGCACATGGGGATGGGTATGGCTCTTGAGTTCGCTGAGTATATTCATATCGTTGGCAAAAATAAGAAAAAAAGATGATTGACACAACGCAAAACCATAAAATGAGCAATAATTTGACTAATTTTGCAATGTTTTTCCTACCCTGCCCCCACTTAATCTTGTCAATAAAATGAAATAACACCGGTGTTATTGACAGCGAATGTTAACTGATAGGGGAAACCTCAACTAATAAAAAACCAACAGACTATGAGAAAATGTTTACGAGTGGCATGCTTTGCCATGCTAACAGCATTGGCGCTGCCGGCCAATGCAAAGACAGGACACTTCGTCCTCAACTTCGACTGCACCAACGTGCCGTCCGACCAGGTCTATACCATCTACAACTACAAGAAGAATGAGGCCTACATGGGCGGCATGACCTACGGCCTCACCACCACAGGCTCCATGCCCACCTATATCACCGGCGGCTTCGAGGGCGTACAGTTTGGCAACTCAACATATCAGCTCAACTACGACGGCATCTACTTCAGCCTGCCTTTCGCCGGGATGACCTATGTGACACTCACCATGAAAGGCAATTACCAAGGCGGTACTTTCTGGACAGGCTACACGACCGACGGGGGGAAAAACTTCACCAGACTCTATTATTCGGTTGACACTCAAAATCCTGCCAATGACCCGGACAAACTGACACCGGTCGCCGGGACGCTGACCAACTATACTTTCCGCACCGTAGGTTTCAAGCCCGTCAACGGTAACCTGATGTTCAAGATGAATTCCACGGTAAAGGGCTTCTACCTGCGCGTGCAGAAAATTGATGTCACCTGCGACGTGGCCGAGATACCCGACCTGCTCTATACGGCTGTCACCTCCACCTCACCGATAGACTACGCGGCCTCAGGCCTCACCGCCTATGGCGTGACCGTAAAGGACGGCAAGGCCGTGCTCACTCCTGTCACCGGCCTCGTTGCGGCCAACAGCGTGGTGCTTGTCAAGGGCCTCCAGGCTGCCACCTACCCGCTGGTCACCACCAATTCCACAACCGACACCGGCACCGCAGTGACCTCTGAGGTCAAGATTTCCGACGGCACCGTAACGGGCGACGGCAAGACCGTCTTTGCCTTAGGCAAGGATGCCAAAGGCATCGTCGGCTTCAATCTCGTCGACAACGGGACGGAAGTGCCTGACGGCACTGGCTATGTCACCGTGACCGACGCCACCACCAGCACCATTCCGCTCGTAGGCCAGAGCCTGGCCGTCTCCGCAGAGGGATATGGCACGCTCTACGACGGCACCAACAACCTCAGCGTTCCTGCCGGCGCCACCGCCTACACCTATACGGTGGCCAACAACCAGCTGCTCATCAGCAAGACCTACGAGGAGGGCAGTGTCATCCCCAAGGGTACCGGCGTGGTCATCAAGGCCGCCGAGGGCAACTGTGACCTGCGCGTCAGCGCAGAGTCCGGCGAGGCCGACAAGGCCAACATGCTGAAAGGCACCGACACTGAGGCCACAACCACAGGCGACGGACTCTTCTACATGCTCTCGCTCAATGCTTCCAGCGATCCCGGCTCCATCGGGTTCTACTGGGGCGCGGAGAACGGAGCAGCCTTCACCTGCGCCGCCCACAAGGCCTATCTTGTCGCGCCCGCCACTGCCACGGCTAAGGGCTGGTCGCTTGAGTCGGCTACGACAGGCATCAACCACCTTACCACAGGCGCCACAAACAAGGCAGAGGCCATCTACAACCTCTCCGGCCAGCGTGTTGACAGCAACTATCGTGGCATCGTCATCCGCGGCGGAAAGAAATATGTCAACCGTTAAACGTTTATACTATGAAAACACTATATGTAAAGCCTGCCACCAGGGTGGCAGCAATGAGTAATGACGGGTCACTGCTCAACAGTAGTTCGCTGGAAAAGCACGACGAAGTAGGCGACAAAGTCCAGAAGAGCAAAGGCATGCTCTGGGACGACAATGACGACAGTCCATGGAAATGAGGCGAGTTGTGACCAGCGTCCTCCTGACGGTGACGGCCTTGGCCTGCCAGGCATCTGACATTTTCCTCGACTTCGACTGCATCTCGCAGTCGCCGATGGAGAAAGGCATCACCCTGGCACCCAACCGCCTCACCGTCAAGCAGGACGGCAAGACCTGTACCTTTGAGCACACGTGCAAGGCACTTTACATTGCCAAAGGTTTCACAGGCCTACAGATTGGCGCCACCGACAGCGACCTGCGCAACGGCCCCTATCTCTTCCTGACGACACCCCTGAAGGGCATCTCGTACATAGAGATTACCGTCCGTGCCAAGTTCCCCGGCGGATGGCTTGAGGCCGGCTGCACGGCAGACGACAGTCCGCTAACCGACTTCAGACTGTCAGGTACCGACAAGCTGCGCACCAACATGGCCGAGCAGTATGAGACCTACCGCTTTGTGCCGGCCGATGGCCGGCCGGCCAACGGCAACGCCATGATACGCGTGACAAGCAGTGTCAGCGGCTTCTTCGTGCGCATACAGTCGATAAGAATCCACTGTAAGGACTAAATTCTCATATTCATCATTACTCATTAATTATTACCACACCGTTGTGGACAGTACGTCATCACTCTTGCAACGCATTCGCTCCGGCAGTCTCGAAGCCTTTCATCAAATTTTCGACCGATACTACGAGCTGCTGTGCAATTATGCGATGCTCATCACACAAGACAGGGCGACTGCTGAGGAAGTAGCCGATGACGTACTGTTCCAGTTGTGGAAGAGCCATGAGCGCCTTCACATTGACAACCTTGAGCACTACCTGCTGCGTGCCACACGCAACCGCTCCATTAACGCACTGACCGTGATGAGGCGCCGCCATGAGGTGAACCAGAGCCTGCTGCCCGACAGTTACTTCAAGGAACGCGAGACACTGCTCACCTGTGACAGCACGCCGCTCGACGACATGGTGGTGCAGGAGTACCGGCGAAGGCTCGACAAGGCCGTCAGCGAGATGCCGCCCGCCATGCAGCGGGTATTCAGGCTCAGTCGCGAGGAAGACATGAGCTACAGCGACATCGCCAATGAGCTTGGCATATCGGTCAACACCGTGAAATACCAGATCAAGGCCGCGCTGGCCACCCTCTCGAAGAAAGACCTGAGAAGATAGTAACCATGAATCCTTTAATACAATGACCAAGTATATTCCCACACCCATTTATCATGAGCAAAGGCAAGACCACAACCGACAAGAGCCGGCAGGAACTGCAGTCACTGTGCGATGAGATGTTTGCCGGCTGGCAGCACTTCGACAGCGAGGAAGCCGAGTGCCGCTTTGTCAAGCGCATCATCGTCAGCCGCCGCCGACACCGCCTGTTCAGGCTCTACGCGTGGTCAGCCGTGGCCGCCTCACTGCTTGTCGTCATAGGCTTGGCTCTGGCCTGGCACAGCGAAGCCGTCAGCCCCGGGCCGGTACCCATTGCGGGCGAGACGCGCATGAAAGCGCCCTCCGGCTGCGACCTTGTCATCACGCTGCCCGACAGCAGCCGCGTCAGACTCCGTTCGGGGTCAAGCCTGGCCTTCTCAAGGGGGTTCGGCTACAGCCATCGCGAGCTTGCCCTTGACGGTCAGGCCGTATTCAATGTCAGGCACCGGGCCAGCATGCCCATGCGCATCCACACCCCGCATCTCGTCGTCACTGACTTGGGGACCGTGTTCAGGGTGAGCGACAGGGCAACAGGCCGTAACGCGTCGGTCACCCTTTACAGCGGAAAGGCCTCAGTGCAGGGCAACCGGCCTATGGCCAGGCCCTATACGCTCAAGCCCCACGAGAGCATCACCATCAATCCAGAGGGCGAGCTCGTGGCCTGGACACGGCCAGCAGCCCAGCTAAAGCCAAAGCCCGCAGACAACGACCTCTTCTTTGAGAATACGAGGCTGGAGGACATCGCCCGCAGGCTGTCCAAGGTCTACCATGCAGACATCAGCGTGGCGCCACGCATCAGGGGCCAGCGGTTCGACGGCTATTTCAACAGCAAGGACGACAAGCTGGAAGACATACTTGACGCAATCTCGCAGTCGGAAGGCCTTCACTATTCAAGGGAAAGGGACAACTACCAAATTCATTAAGTCAAGACTCCACTCCAAATTAAACCAAAACAATATGCATCTAAAAACCTTTTTAGTGGCACTCATCCTGATGGGGAGTACCCAAGTCTGGGGCCAGAGCGTAACGGTCAACATACCCTCCATGGGTGTGAAGAAGGCCATGGCCCAAATGCGGAAACAGACAGGATATGCCTTTGTCTTCAAGTCGAACCTTATTGATGCCTCACAGAAAGTGAGCATCAAGGGTACCTACCAGCTCCGCAAGGTCATTGAGCGCATGCTGCAGGGTCAGCATGTGAAATATACCATCCAGGGCAAGTTCATCATTCTCAGCAACGATGCCCCAACGCCCGCACCATCGCCCTCAAAGCCCGCCCAGACACAGCCGCTGAGACAGGGAGCCAAGACCATCAACGCCTCAGGCACCGTGACTGACAAGAAAGGCGAGCCGTGCGTGGGGGCCACCGTCACCGTGCGCGGCACCAAGACCGCCGTTGTGACCGACGCCAACGGCCATTATACCGTCCAGGCTCCCGAGGGCGAATGGCTTGACATCAGTTATGTGGGCTTCATCCCGGTCACGGTAAAGGCGGGTGAGAACCGCCGCACCGTCATGGCCGAGGACTCCAAGCTCCTCGACGACGTGGTGGTGGTGGGCTACGGCACACAGCGCCGCGCCGACCTGACCGGTGCCACGTCGTCCATAAGGGGCGACGAGCTCAGCGACCACGCCTCGCCCAACCTCGACGCCCAGCTTGAGGGCGCGCTGCCCGGCCTGGAGGTCATACGCAACAGCGACGACCCCGCCACTGCGGCCGATGTGCATGTGCGTGGCGTTACCACCATCTCCGACAGCAGCCCGCTCATCATCGTCGACGGCATGCCCGCCAACTCGCTCAACGACATCAATCCCAACGATGTCGACCGTATTGACGTGCTGAAAGACGCAGCCACCGCCGCCATCTATGGCGCACGCGCCGCGGCAGGCGTCATCATCGTCACCACCAAGCGCGGCCAGGACCGTTCGCTGCGCCTGTCGTACGGCTTTGAGGCCGGCTACGACAAGCCCACCGCCAAGCCTGAGTACGCAGGAGCCGTGGACTGGATGAAGGCCGTCAATGACCTGAAGTACAACGACGGCGCAGGCTCCCACTATTCGGTCTATAGCGAGGACTATATCAACCAGTATGCGGCCAACCATGCCGCCAATCCCGACCTCTATCCCGATACCGACTGGCAGAAGACGATGCTCAAGAGCGGCACCTCGCACCAGTCGCACTCGCTCTGGCTCGCCACGGGTACGGAGAGCCTGAAAAGCCGGTTCTCCATCAATTACTACAAGGCAAACTACCTGGAGCCGAATGCCAAATACGAGCGCTACAACATCAATGTGGGCAACGATTACTACCTTGACAGCCATTTCAGCGCCCAGCTGGACCTCGCCCTCATCTACAACCACGGTCACATGCCGATGACCAACGGCTACACCGAGGCACGCCAGTACGCCCCAGTCTATGCAGCCAGATGGAGCGACGGCACCTACGCCTACGCCAAGGACGGCTGGAACCCCTTGGCCGCCGCCAAGGAAGGAGGCAGCTCCAACAACAGGTTCGCACGCTTCCGCGGAAAGCTGCAGCTCAACTACAAACCCATACAGCAGCTCACCATCAGCGCGGCGGCACAGCCCAACTGGTACTTCCAGCACTCGAAGACCTACCGCAACCTCGTCACCCTGCGGCAGCTCAACGGAGATGAGATCTACTGTACCAACTTCACCTACCGCGACCTCAACGAGTTCCACAAGAACGTGCGCGAGCTCACCTTCCAGCTCTATGCCAACTACCAGCAGAAGTTCGGGCAGCACAGCCTGGAGGCCATGGCCGGCTACGAGAGCTACAGCTACGACACCTACAATGTATCGGCCACACGCAAGGGCTTCGATGTGGACATCCCGTACCTTGACCTCGGCGGCCTTGATAATATCAACAACGGCGGCAGCGGCACACGCCACGCCTACCGTTCCTACTTCGGCCGTGTGAAATATGACTACGCCGGCCGCTACCTGGCACAGGTCAACCTGCGTACCGACGGCTCGTCACGGTTTGCCAGCGGCCACCGCTGGGGCACCTTTCCCTCGCTGAGCACCGCATGGATTGTCTCCGGAGAACCCTGGTTCCGCCGCGGCACGGTGACGTTCCTCAAGTTGCGTGGCTCAATGGGCAAGCTCGGCAACGAGCGCATAGGCTCCGACTTCCCCTATGTCGGCCTGATGACGCTCCTTGACAACTACATTCCCAACAGCTCCGGCGGAACCACCACCACGAAGAGCGCCGCGCAGATCACCTACGCTTACAACGACATCACCTGGGAGACGACCACCACATACGACATCGGCGTAGACCTCGGCCTCTTCAGCAACAGGCTGCAGGTGACCCTCGACGGCTACTACAAGAAGACGCGCGACATGCTGATAAGTGTCGGTTTCCCCTCCTTCTACGGCTACAACTCACCCATGGCCAACGCTGCCGACATGCACACCACGGGCTGGGACCTCGAGCTGCAATGGAAGGACAAGATTGGCCCCGTCAGCTATGGGGCAAAGGCCAACGTGTCCAACTACTTCTCGAAGATGGGCTACATGGGCGACAAGATAGCCACGCTCGGTACCCGGGTGGCGATGAAAGGCACGTATTACAACGAGTGGTACGGCTACCGCAGCAATGGCATCATCACCAATGAAGCCGCGATGACGGACGCCTCAGGAAAGAAGATACCCGTGGTCAACGCCAACGACGGCCCTGGCTGCCTGAGCTATGTCGACCAGGACGGCGACGGCCGCATCACCGACAAGGACCGCGTGCTGTTAGGCAACTCGCTGCCGCAATACCAGTACGGCGGACAGCTCTGGGCCATGTACAAGGACTTCGACTTCAACCTCACGTTCAACGGCGTGGGCTACTGGAAACGGCGCATGCTCGAGGAATGGATAAGGCCCAATGTGGGCGCCTCGCAGAGCATTGCCAAGTACATGATTGGCAATTACTGGAGCAGTACGAACACTGACGAGCAGAACGCCAGGGTCAAGTACCCGAAACTCACGGCCACAAATACCGAAAGCATCTATGCCATGAGTGACTTCTGGCTGTTCAACGGTGCCTACTTCCGCGTGAAGAACATCACCTTAGGCTATACGGTGCCTCAGCAGCTGATGAGGAAATACGGCATACGACGCCTGCGCTTCTACGTGAGCGCCAACGACCTGCCCGCCATTGCGCCCAACTATCCCAAGGGCTGGGACCCCAGCTACTACTACAGCTCGGGACAGTATATCATGACCTCATACACCTTCGGCCTGATGCTGAGCTTTTAGCAGACCGACAGCCTGAAGGGTCACCTATTGTTCCGAACAAGTCACATCATTAAATCAGAAAACCAACATGCAAGACAATCATTCAATATACAGCCGCTGCAAAGCCCTGCTGAAGGTAGGACTGATGGCAGTAGCGTCGGGTGTACTGGTCACCGCTTGCGCTGACCTGGACTTGGACCCGACAATGCAGGTGCCGGAAAAGAACTGGTACGCCAACTACACCGAATACCTTGAGGCAGCCAACAACCTGCTCTCGGATGCCTTCTACCCCATTGACGACATCACTTGGAGCGACGACATGGTGAGCCGCACGGGTACCAACGCCTTTGTCAGCGGCGCGCTCACGTCGACCAACGCCACCGTGAGTTCAAGATGGACTGCCCACTACAAGTGTATCACGAGGGCCCTCAAGCTGAAGGCCCAACTTGACAATGCCAGCGCGCGCGGCCTGAAAGAGACACAAATCAGGCAGCTGCGGGGCGAGGCCTACTTCGCCATAGGATTCTCCTACGGCATGCTGGCCACCTACTGGGGCGACGTGCCGCTCTACAAGCAGGAGATAGCCCTCGACGACGCCTACAAGCTGGCCCGGTCGCCAAAGAGCGAGGTGCTGGACTATGCCTACAGCTGCCTCGACTCGGCCGCACTGCTGCTGCCTTCCAAATACGACGGAATCATCCGGCCCACAAGCGGAGCCGCACTGGCCTTCGCCATGCGCTACGCCCTCTTCCAGGGCGACTGGCAGCGCGCGGCCGACTATGCCAAGGCCGTGATGGACATGAATGTCTATCAGCTCTACACTTACTACACCGGCCTGTTCAACAATCCCGCCTCGTCTGAGTACATCTGGCGGCTACAGGGCGACGCCTCACACAACCATTCGGTATATATCTTTGGCAACATTAGAAACTTCCTGTCGCGAAAGAGCGGTGGCTATGCGGCCTTTATACCGACGCTCGACCTGCTCTGCTCCTACACTTGCACCGATGGGAAACCCATCGACCAGTCGCCGCTCTACAACCCGAAAGACCCATTTCAAAACCGCGACCCAAGGCTCTTCAAGTGCATACAGCCGTTCAAGACCAAATACAGCCGCGACTATGCACAATATGAGGCCGCCAAGACCAACGGGACGTTCAGCAGCAAATATCCAGACTATTTGGAGTTAGGCTACGAATATACGCCCAATCCCTACGCTACGCAGCTATACAACGCCATCAGCAAGAAGATGGAAAGCAACACCGACTCCAAGGCAGTGTCGGAATACGCCTCCTATACGGGACTGACCATGCGAAAGTACGTCGGCATAGGATGGGCCAACTGGGGCAACACCTACGGGGCTGCCTACAATGCCTACCCTTACCTGCGCTATGCCGAGGTGCTGCTCAGCTATGCCGAGGCCATGAACGAAATGGGCAAGTGCACGCAGTCCATCCTCGACGCTACCGTGAACAAGGTGCGTGCCCGCGCTTACTACGGAACCGGCGACAACAGTTACCCGCGCGTGATGATGACCACGCAGCAGGAAGTGCGCAAGGCCATACGCATGGAGCGCCGCATGGAGTTCGCCTTTGAGTCGATACGCTACCGCGACCTGCTGCGCTGGCGCATAGCCGACAAAGTGTTTACCCGTCCGTCATGGGCGCTCTCACGAAGCTGGTCGGGCTCGCCCCAGTGGAACGGCAAGACCGGCTCGGAGTCGAACGTCACACTCAGTGAAGACTTCAAGCGGCTGCTGAAGAACTGGGACGACGGCAACTATCCCGTGGGTGGCGTTCCTCCCATCGACGAGGACGGCATACCCGACCTCAGCGGAATGGCTGAAAAGGGATACATAGAGAAACTCACGCAGCCCTCATTCGACAAGGACAAAGACTACCTCTGGCCCATCCCCTACGATGACTTGCTCGTAGACAAGAACCTGAAGCAGAACCCAAAATACTAAAATAGCTATGTATAGGACTTTCATCCTGCTTGCCACCCTCTTCCTGCTCTCCTGCGGGGAGGAGGTGTCGGGCAGCGACAAGTACAGGCTGGTATGGAGCGACGAGTTCAACGGGCCGGCCATCGACACGACATCCTGGAACTTCATGCACGGCTGGGCCTGGAACGACGAGGACCAATACTACACCAGCGACGCGGCCAACGCCTACATCAAAGACGGCCGTCTGGTGATAGAGGCCCGGCGCACCCACCAGCCCAACCCGCAATACAAGGCCGGCACCACCGACAACAGCACCAGGAGGGAATATATCGGCTACACATCGGCACGCCTCAACACGGAGGGCAAGCACGAGTTTGTCTACGGCCGCTTTGAGATGCGGGCCAAACTGCCATTAGGCGGCGGCGCGTGGCCGGCCTTCTGGACCCTCGGCAAGGGACGCGACTGGCCTGACAACGGAGAGATTGACATCATGGAGATGTACAGGGTCAACGGTGAGAATGCCATCCATGCCAATGTGGGATGGGGTTCCGACAAGGCACTCAACCCCATATGGAACGCCCAGAGCATGCCCATATCCCACTTCATGGTTGACGACCCGGCCTGGGGCGACAAGTTCCATGTCTGGCGGATGGACTGGACGGAGCAGTACATCCGGCTCTATGTGGACGACACGCTGATGAACGAGACCCTGCTCAGGCAGACCGTCAATGCCGAAAGGGGCGGCAACATCAACCCGTTCCGGGGACTGCCGCAATACATCCTGCTCAACCTGGCCATCGGAGGCAACTGCGGCGGACAGATTGACGACTCGGCCTTTCCGATGCGCTATGTGATAGACTATGTCAGAGTGTATCAGAAAGAGGGCGAAAGCAACATTATACAATAAGGAGAAACTATGAGTACAAGAAGAGATTTCATTAAACAGCTTGGCTTGCTGTCGGCTGCCGTGACCATTCCCACCCTTGGCAACGCCGCAGGACTCGGATTGGGCGACCAGACGGACAAGCCCGATGACCATCCGGCCAACAGCCTGGCCGACAACGGCCCCATGTCGTCGTGGGACGTCATCGTGGTGGGCGGCGGTCCCGGCGGCTGTACGGCGGCCATCTCAGCCGCACGCGAGGGAGCCAAAGTGCTCCTCATCGAGGACTCGGGACAGCTCGGCGGCCTGGGTACCATCGGCATGGTACCGGCCTGGTGCCCGTTTACCGATGGCGAGAAAGTCATCTATCGCGGCCTGGCGCAGCGCATCTTCCGGGAAGCCAAGAAAGGCGTACCCTTTGTCGACAGGTTCACCTGGGACTGGGTACCCATCAATCCCGAATGGCTTATGTATGTCTACGACCGAATGGTGACCGACGCCAAGGTGCAGGTGCTGTTCTTCTCGCGGGTGTGCGATGTGAAGAAGAGCGCCGACGACACCATCGAGGCCGTCGTCGTGGCCAACCAGCGCGGCCTGTCCACACTGAAGGCCAAGGTGTTCATTGACGCCACAGGCAACGGCAGCCTCTCCATGTGGGCAGGAGCCAAGTTCAAGCTCGGCTACGACGACGCGGGCCATCAGCAGGCCTCTACGCTCTGCTTTGAGATGGCAGGCATCAACGTGGCCGATTACAACAATGGCGCCGGCCTGTGGGGAGGCCCCGACACTGTCATCGGTCAGATTGTGAAGACGGGGAAATACCCGCTGATTGACGGCCATTTCTGCAACAACCTCGTGGGCGGAGATGTCATGGGCTGCAATGCCGGACACCTGCACGTCCAGGACACCACCGATCCCTGGCAGGTGTCAGAGGCCATGCTGAAGGGCCGGCAGGTGGCTTGGCAGCATGCCGCCGCCCTGAAGGAGGCCAAGCCGTCAACCTTCGGCAATGCCATCCTCTCGCGCACCGCCACCGTACTGGGCATCAGGGAGAGCAGACGTGTCGAGGGCGACTACACGCTGACCTTAGCCGACTGGGAGGCGCGCCGCTCTTTCGACGACGGCATAGGCCGCAACTGCTATTACATCGACATCCACGGAAAGGAAGGCAGCCACAAGGAGTACGGCCGCGGGGAGTCGCATGGCATACCCTACCGCTGTCTGACACCAAAGGGCCTGAAAAACCTGCTTACCGCAGGCCGCGACATCTCGGTTGACGCTGACGTGTTCGGCTCAACCCGCATCATGCCCTGCTGCCTCGTCGTGGGCGAGGCTGCAGGCATGGCGGCGCAGCACGCCATCACGGAGACAGGAGGTGACGTGCATGCCATCGACATCCAGCACCTGCGCAAGCGCCTGCTGGATGTGGGGGCATGGCTGTAACCAACTGATAATTGGGCTGCTGAATAGGAAAATATCTTAACATTTGACATATGCAACATGAAACGTATCCTTATTAGTTTAGTCGCGCTGTTGATGCTGATGCCAGGCAGCATTATTGCCCGTCAGAACTGGATGAAGAGGGTAGGCATACTAAGACCTGTCCATCCCTGGCACAATGCAAGGGTAGCCTACTTCGGTGACTCCATTACTGACCCTAACAACACGGGGTCGAAAAAAAAGTACTGGGGATTTCTACAAGACTACCTGGACATCACGCCCTACGTCTATGGCATCAGTGGACGAGAGTGGAATGATATTCCCCGTCAAACGGCTCAACTCAAAGCGGAGCATGGCAACGATGTTGACGCTATCCTCATCTTTTGTGGCACCAACGACTACAACGACCACATTCCCCTTGGACATTGGTATGAGGAAAACGACACGATGGTTTATGCTGCTACTGGGCAGCCGAAGACATTGCAGCATCGCCGCCAGCGTAAGCTAATAGAATGCGACTCGACCTTCCGCGGGCGCATCAACAAGGCGATGCATCTGCTGAAGACCACTTATCCACAAAAACAGATTGTGCTGCTCACCCCACTGCACCGTGGCTACTTTAACGCTGGCGACTGCAATTTGCAACCCGATGAGCATATATGCAACGCCATTGGACTCTTCATCGACGACTACGTCAACTGCATACGTGAAGCCGGCAGTATCTGGAGCGTGCCGGTCATCGACCTGTACCAGTTGAGCGGGCTGTTGCCACTGGCTCAAGGCTCCATCACCTATCATGACAATAACGACCTGCTGCACCCCAACGACACCGGACATGAACGCCTTGCCCGAACACTAATCTATCAGCTCCTGACCCTGCCCTGCCAGTTGGTGCAATAAACCTCAATATCTCCCGAAATGTCTATGCGCAACACTCTCTTCACGACCGCCTTGATCGCCACCCTGCTTTTCGACATGCCCAGTACTTTGCCCGGTGAGGCAAAAGATAAGACGATTGCCTCTCCCAATAATCAACTCGTAGTGACGCTAACCGACAACGACGGCAGGCCATCCTATGCCATCAAGTTTGACGGAATCGAAGTCATGCGGCCATCGCAGCTGGGCTTTGTCACCGACTTTACCGACCTGACCCAAGGAATGACACTCACCGAGAGCCATGACTACACTGTGGAGAAACATTATGACTTGACGCGCACGAAGAAGGGGCACAGCGACTTCAAGGCCAACGCCGCCGATGTGACATTCATCAATGCAAAGGGACTGTGTTTCATCGTCACCCTCGTCGTTGACAACAACAATGTAGCCCTCAGATACACCATACCAAGGCAAAAAGGCAACGGTGCCGGTTGTGCCGTCATCCGCCGTGAGGCTACCAGTTTCCGTTTCCCTGAGGGTACCACCACCTTCCTTTGCCCACAGGCAACTCCAATGACAGGCTGGGAGCGCACCAAACCCTCCTATGAGGAGGAATACACCGCCGACGCTCCCATGAATGCCAGGTCAAAATACGGAGCGGGCTACACCTTTCCCTGCCTTTTCCATGAGCCGTCGGCCGGCAATGGCGGGAAGTCAGACTACTGGATGCTCATCTCTGAAACCAGTGTTGACGGCGGCTATTGCGCCAGCCGGTTAGGTGACTACGATTCACAGTCAGGCTACACCATAGCCTACCCTCTGCCAGGCGAGAACAACGGCAACGGATCGGCCGCACCCGGCATCTCACTGCCCGGCTCCACGCCCTGGCGCACCATCACCGTCGGACAGGGACTGGCACCCATCGTAGAGACTACGATACCCTTTGACGTCGTGGAGCCAAAATACCAGGCATCGGGTGAATACAAGCCGGGACGATACACCTGGAGCTGGCTCATCTGGCAGGACAGCTCCATCAATTACGCCGACCAGGTGCAATTCATCGACCTTGCGGCACGCTATGGTTATGAATACGTACTCATTGACGCCAACTGGGACACAAACATAGGGAGGGAAGGCATTGCACGGCTCGCAGATTATGCCAAGGCAAAAGGCGTCAGGCTTATCCTATGGTACAACAGCAATGGCTACTGGAACGACGCGCCTCAGACACCGCGCAACATCATGAGCGGGACGGTCAGGCGTAAACAGGAGATGGCATGGATGGAGCGCATTGGCATAGCAGGCATCAAGGTGGACTTCTTCGGCGGTGACAAACAAAAGACCATGCAGCTGTACGAGAACATCCTGAGCGATGCCAACGATTACCACCTGGCGGTCATCTTCCATGGCTGCACCCTGCCCCGCGGCTGGGAACGGATGTTCCCGAACTACATAGCTTCGGAAGCGGCACTCGCCAGCGAGAACGTCTATTTCTCCGACCATCATGCCAGACAAGAGGGATTTGAGATGACCATGCACCCGTTCTGCCGCAATGCGGTGGGCAGCTTCGACTGGGGCGGCATCATCCTGAACCGCTATCTGAGCCGAGACAACCACAGCCGGCATCCCCGATACACCAGCAACACCTTTGAGCTGGCCACCGCCATTACCAACCAGACAGCCATCAATTGCGTGGCGGCAACACCTGAGGCTGACTCCACCCTCAATGCCGTTGAGCGTGAATTCCTCAAGAACATCCCCACAACATGGGCTGACACAAAGTTCATTGACGGCTACCCTACCCGCTATGTCGTCATTGCCCGCCAGGACGCTGCCTCGGGCAAATGGTACGTTGGGGGCCTGAACGGGACAGACAAGCCCCTGAGACTCTCGTTACATCTGCCCATGTTGGCCGGTCAGAAAGTAATGCTTTTAAGCGACGGCAAGCAGCTCGAAGCCGTACAAAGTTGTGCAAAGGTTGGGGAAAATGGTCAACTGAAAGTATTGCTCCAACCAATGGGTGGCATTGTAATTCGCTCGCTTTAAAATTGCGTATAGTGTAGTGGCCGGCCTGGTGCCGGCCACCAACCGCAGAAATTCAAATGAGGTCAGCTTCCTGTCTTTATTCACCGACGGAAGTTGACCCCATGAGTCTTATTCCTCGTCAGGAATAATCAGCTTGTAGCCCTGACCGTGGATATTGATGATTTCCACCTGGTCGTCCTCCTTCAGGTGCTTACGCAGCTTGGTGATATAGACGTCCATTGAGCGGGCATTGAAGTAGTTGTCGTCAATCCAAATGGTGCGGAGGGCGTCGTTACGCTTCAAAATCTCGTTGGCGTGCGAGCAGAGCAATGCCAGCAGCTCGTTCTCCTTCGTGGTGAGCTTCGTCTGCTTGTCACCTATCGTCAGCAACTGTTTCTGCGTATCGAAGGTGTAACGGCCAATCTTGTATTTCGTGCTCTCGCGATTGCGCTTGCCACGCACACGACGCAGGATAGCCTCAACACGCTTCACCAGCTCCTCCATCGAGAAGGGCTTCGTGATATAGTCGTCGGCACCCTTGTCAAAGCCCTCGAGCACATCATCTTTCTGCGTCTTTGCGGTGAGGAAGACGATAGGCACCTGAGAGTTGATCTGACGGATGTCCTGAGCCAGCGTAAAGCCATCCTTTTTAGGCATCATCACGTCGAGAATGCAGATGTCGTACTTTTCCTTCTGGAACTCGCGGAAACCCACCTCGCCATCGGGACACAGCGTAGCGTCGAAGCCTTTGGCAATAAGATACTCGCAAAGCAGCGTGCCGAGGTTCTCATCATCCTCGCAAAGCAGAATCTTAGTCTTTTCTTCCATAATCGTAATTGTTTTTAGCCTAACGCCACCCACTTATTGAATGTAGCTGACGGTTGGCGGTTTTACATTGTGTATCTATGATTTATTATTTGCTGAGATTAATCATCCTTGATGACAGGCAACTTGATGGTGAAGGTCGTACCCTTGCCGAGCTCGCTGTCCACCTTTATCTCACCGTCGTGCAGGTCGACGACCTTCTTGACGTAAGCTAGTCCGAGACCGAAGCCCTTCACGTCGTGCACATTACCCGTATGCACCCGATAGAATTTCTCGAAGATCTTCTTCAGGTCTTCCTTCTTCATGCCCAAGCCGTTGTCGCTCACCGAGAGGTAGAGCCACTTGTCGTCGTTCCACGTCTTCAGCGTCACATTGAGCGGTTGGTCGGGCTTATGGTATTTGACTGCATTATCCATCAGATTGAAGATGACATTCTGGAAGTTGACCTCGTCAACGTAAATGGTGGAGTCAACCGCCTCAATGTCTACGAAAATCTTGCCACCCGTATGCTCAACGCGCAGCGTGAACGAGTTGGCTATCGTCTCCACCATCTCGTTGAGGTCGAGGCGCTTCTTCTTGAATGATGACTTCTTACGGTCGAACATCGACATCTGCAGCACCTTCTCCACGAGGAAGCGGAGGCGCTTGGTCTCATCGCTGACCACACCCACGAGATGCTTCATCATCTTATCCGTCTTTGGCACCGTGTCGTCGTTGAGCATCTGTGCGGCGAGCGAGATGCTGGCGATAGGCGTCTTCAACTCATGCGTCATGTTGTTGATGAAGTCGTTCTTCATCTCACTGTAGCGCTTCTGCCGGAAGATGACGACAATCGTGAAGATGAAGGTGATCAACAGAATGAGCGTGAACACTACGCTCGGTATCATGAAGCGGATGCTCGAGAAGATATAGCTGTTGATGTCGGGGAAGTGCACACGCAACACACCCATACGCGTAGGCGACTCATTGCGATAGAGCGTCTGGGTGTAGGTGAACTCCGAACCCTCGTCGCTATAGTCGGGACAACGGTAAACCTCGCGGCCATCCTGCGTACTCACGGTGAAGTGGTAAGGGATGTTGATACCGTTGTTGATGAGCTCAGCCTTGATGTCCTGGTCGAGGATGCGGAAGTTGACGCGCTGCTGCAGCGGTTTGTCGGAAGAAGAATAGAGCATATTCATCACCACCTCATCGAGCAGGGCGCGCTGATAGACGTAACGGTTCTTGACCAACTCCTGCAGTGACCGGCTGGCGGCATTATTCGAATTGCGGTCATTGCGCAAGATCATCGCCTTAGGAATGTTAACCGGCTTGTTGGTCATCGTCTTCAGCTTAAAGGTGACAAACTGATTGCCATTGGTGCCATCGGCATCTGCAGTGGTGCTTGAAGCCACCTTACTGCTGTCCTTGCCCGCGTTAGAGTTTTGCGACGACATATCGCGCTCAAGGAACCGCAGCGTCTCGTTCAACTCCAGGTTGCGGGATGCCTGATAAAGGGCTCGGTTGACGCTTTCGTCAAATTGTTCCTTCTTCATGTTGGCCATCTCACGCATGTAAGTGAGCTGCAAGCCAAGCAATATGACGAAGGACAAGCCCATGATGATGGCTATTGACCAAATGGTTTTCTTCTTCATGCCGCAAAGATAGGCAAAATCTTAATTGCTTAACATTTAAATGTTAATTATTATCTGATGTTTTGGCTATATTAATAAAATCGCATCATTTAAATGCATATATCTAACTAATGAAGGCACTACACATCGCCATGCAGTGCCTTCAATTGTTATCCCTTAGCAATACTTCTTTACCTTGCTGTTCATTTGACTATTATTGATTTGGGCGGTTGATGCAAGGCTGTTATTTGTCTTTTTGGACTTTATCCTTGCAGCAGTCCTTCTGCTGGCCGTTATTCTGGCAATTACCCTGCTGTTCCTTACCCTGACAACAGTCCTGCTGGGGAGCCTGTCCATTGCCTGGCTGCATGCCCTGACCGTTGTTGCGGGAACCACGGAAGCCACGCGGACCACGGGGACCGCCTCTTCTCATCTTTTTATGCTCCTCGAGCGTTTTCTGCTGATCAGCAGTGAGAATTTTCTTCAGGTTCTTCTCATACTCTTCACGGTTCTTCTTACCATCAGCCTGCTGCTTCTGCATCTGCTCCACCATGTCTTTGTTCAGTGAGAGCACTTTCTTCTTCTGGCTGTCGGTGAGGTTGAGTTCCTTTGCCATGTGCTCGGTCATCTCGGTGGCGTCAAGCTGACGTGGGCCGCGGCGCTGACCGTTGTTACCCTGTTGGTTACTGCTCTGTGCCATAGCCATTGACATCGTCAAGGCTGCTATTACTGTCAAAACTATCTTTTTCATAATCGTGAATCTTTTAATGTGTTGTTTTGTTCTGTGCGCACGCTATATTGATGACGAAAAAGATTAAAAGTTTAAGTCAGCCAAGGCAATTTAATACAAATTATCATGTAAACCACCTATTTTATAAAATTATATAACGATAGGCCCCGAGCCAAGACGCTTCTCGACCCGGGACCTATATCTAAAATGAAAAGGATAAAAAAGGATAATCAATCTAATAAAAGCGGACTACTCCTCAGCCTGCTGCTCTTTCTCGTGCTCGGCAATAAGCTTGGTCTGCAGATCACCCGGCACAAGCTCGTAGCTGGCAAACTTCGTGGTGAAGCTGGCGCGGCCGCCGGTGAGCGAACTGAGCGCAACACTGTAGTTGGACAGCTCCTTCAATGGAATCTTGGCCTGCAGCTTCTGATAGCCGGCCTCTGAGTCCATACCCATGATAATGGCGCGGCGACCCTGCAAGTCGCTCATCACATCACCCATGTAGTCGGAAGGCACATAGATTTCGAGGTCATAGATAGGCTCCAAAATCTTCGGACCGGCAGCCTTGAAGGCATCAGAGAATGCATGGCGGGCAGCCAGCGTGAACGAGAGCTCATTGGAGTCAACGGGGTGCATCTTACCGTCGTAAACCACGACACGCACATCGCGGGCATAGCTGCCGGTAAGCGGACCACGCTCCATGCAGTCCATCACACCCTTGAGAATGGCGGGCATGAAACGCATGTCGATGGCGCCACCGACAACGCTGTTGATGAACTGCAGCTTACCGCCCCAAGGCAGGTCTTTCTCCTCCTTCGACTTGATGTTCATCTTGAACTCCTGACCATCAAACTTATATACGGTCGGATCGGGCATGCCCTCGGCATAAGGCTCAACGATAAGCGACACCTCACCGAACTGTCCGGCGCCACCACTCTGTTTCTTATGACGGTAAGTAGACTTTGCCTTCTTGGTGATGGTCTCACGATAAGGCACACGCGGCTCCTCGTATTCCACCTCGAGCTTCTCGTTGTTCTCGAGACGCCACTTCAACACACGCAGATGGAACTCGCCCTGACCATGAACGATGGTCTGGCGCAACTCCTTACTCTGCTCCACCACCCATGTGGGATCCTCCTGACGCATACGCGTCAACACTGCCATGACCTTTTCCAAATCCTGTGGGTTCTTGGCTTTGATGGCGCGGGCGTACTTCGGACGCGGATATTTCACAAAGTCGAAGCGGATGTTCTCAGCATCCTTGCCGTCGAGCGTATTGCCCGTCTTGACATCCTTCAACTTCACGGTGCAACCAATGTCGCCAGCCACAAGCTCGTCAACCGGCAGACGGTTGGAACCGGCGCAGGCATAAATCTGACCGAGGCGCTCCTTCGAACCGCGGTCGGCATTGGTCAGGTCGTCACCGGCATGCACCTTGCCGCTCATCACCTTGAAGTAGCTCACCTCACCGATATGCGGCTCCATACCCGTCTTGAAGAAGTAAATGCTCTCAGGGCCATTGCTGTCGGCCGGCACTTCCTCACCGCGGGTGTCGCGGTAAGCAGGCATGTCGCTTACGAACGGAACAACGTTGCCTAAGAACTCCATCAGACGCTGCACGCCCATATCCTTGTGTGCATCCACACAGAACACGGGGAACATGTCGCGATTGATGAGGCCTTTGCGGATACCCATACGCAACTCATCCTCGGTCAGCACCTCGTCGTCGAAGAACTTCTCCATCAGTCCCTCGTCATTCTCAGCAGCAGCCTCAACGAGCGCCTTATGCAGTTCATCGGCCTTCTCCTTCTCCTCAGCGGGGATTTCCTCACGCTTCGGCTCACCGCCATCGGGACCCCATGACAGTTTCTTCATAATCAGCACATCGATAAGGCTGTGGAAGTTGGGACCCGTCTCAAGCGGATACTGTATCTGCACGCACTTCGAACCATACACCTCACGCATCTGGTTCATCACGTTGTCGAAATCACATTTATCGGAGTCGAGCTGGTTAATAAGGAAGATAACCGGCTTCTTCAGTTTTTCAGTATAGCGGTAATTGTTTTGCGTTCCCACCTCGGGACCATACTGCCCGTTAATCAGGATGACTGCGAGATCGGTCACATTGAGTGCGGTGATGGCACCTCCAACGAAGTCGTCGGAACCGGGGCAGTCTATGAAATTAAGCTTTTTGTTGTTCCACTCCGTATGGAACACTGTGGGGAAAACGGAATAACCCAGATTTAACTCCACCGGCATGAAGTCGGAAACGGTATTCTTTTGCTCTACCGACCCACGACGTTTAATGACTCCAGCCTCATACAGTAAACTCTCGGCAAGCGTGGTCTTGCCGCTACCTTTGGCGCCAATGAGCGCGATGTTCTTAATTTCGTTAGTCTGATATACTTTCATATCAAAAGATTTTAAGTGTTAGTACTATCTTGGTTTTGATACACCCAGGGCTGGACTCCATCCCTAAGCGTTGCTAAAGTTAGGTAAAAATCAAATAACGTCAAAGTAAAACGGCGAAAAAGTGCCGTATTTTAAAACTAATTAGTACTTTTGCGCCAAAAGGACATTAACAGCCCGCCACACGATGAATCGAACGATAGTCAACCAGCCGGACGCCGGCCTCTACATCCACGTACCCTTTTGCGCCAGCCGCTGTATCTACTGCGGTTTCTACTCCACCACCCAACTGCCTTTGCGTCAGGCTTATGCCGATGCGCTCTGCCGTGAGATGACGCTGTTGCCTTACCAGCCGCGGCTGGCCACCATCTACCTCGGTGGCGGTACGCCGAGTCAGCTCAGCCACGACCAACTCGCCCAGTTGTTCGACCATATATATAATAAGGTGTATGAGGTGAGCCCCGACGCCGAGGTGACTATGGAATGCAACCCCGACGACATACGTCCGGGGATGTTCAGCGGTCTGCCCGTCAACCGCGTCAGCATGGGCGCGCAGACCTTCTCCGACGAGCGCTTGCGGTTTCTCCATCGACGTCACAGCGCGAAGGAGGTTGACCAGGCTGTTGACTGCCTCCGCCGCGACGGCATCGGCAACATCAGCATCGACCTGATGTTCGGCTTCCCCGATGAGACGCTCGACGACTGGCGGAGTGATATTCAACACGCGCTTGCCCTGCAGCCGGAACATATCTCCGCTTACGGACTGATGTACGAGGAAGGCACACCGCTCTATGGCCTGCTGAAGGCGGGAAAGGTGAAAGAAGTGGATGAGGAACTGAGTCTGCGCATATATGACGAACTCATCGACCGGCTCACCGCAGCGGGCTATGAGCATTACGAAATCAGCAACTTCGCGCGGAAAGACGGCAATCAGCGCAGTCCGTGGCGCAGCCGACACAACAGCAGCTACTGGCACGATACACCCTACATCGGTTTAGGCGCCGGCGCCCACAGCTATTACCGGCGCACCCGCCACTGGAATCCCAATGACATCCGACGATATATCGACAGCATCAACAATGGGAAGCTGCCTTACGAAGAGGAGCTGATTGACGACGACACCCACTACGACGACATCGTCACCACCGCCCTGCGCACCTCTGACGGCATCGACCTCAGCAGCCTCACGGCGCCCTACCGTCAGTATCTGATGACCTGCGCCAAGGATTATCTCCGTCGCGGACTGCTCATTGAGGAAAACGGTCACATTCGTCTTACGCGACAGGGCATCAACATCAGCAACACCATCATGAGCGACTTAATGCACGTATAGCCACCGTGGCGCTACATGAGTTTCTCCAAGCCGTCCACGCCCTCCTTCTGATAAACGCAGAAGAAGTAATCCTTGATATCCTTGTCTATATCAACGACATTGCGCTTATTGGTGATGTAAGGCTTGAGGAATGTAGCAATGCCGAAACATAGTATTCCAAGCACAATGCTGACGATGAAGTTGAGCATCTCATTGCTGATCAATTTGGCATTGTCGAAGCCGCCCATCACCATAAAGGGGATGATGAAGAGCAGCCAGTCGCCAGCCGTGTTCATCTTGTTGCTGTTGGCCCGCTCCTCGCGCAGCGCCTTGGGCGCGACCTTAATCAGATCCGCCTCGTGCGACTTCCAATAAGCCTCAAACTCCTCCGGGTATTTCTGTTCAGCCATCGTTTGATTGGTATTTATTCGTATTATTTATCGCAAAGGTAGGAAAAATTGCGTAACTTTGCCGCGTCTAAGCAGAAAAAGTTCAAGATAAACCATTTATTCCATCATGCAGGATCAATTCTCTCGCACACAACTCTTGTTGGGTAAGCCGGCCATCGACACGCTCAACGGCTCCCGCGTGGCCGTCTTTGGTGTGGGCGGCGTGGGTGGCTACGTGGTTGAGGTGCTGGCACGCAGCGGCGTGGGCGCACTCGACATCATCGACGACGACCGCGTGTGTCTGACCAATGTCAACCGTCAGATACTGGCAACCATCTCCACCGTTGGCCAGCATAAGGTGGATGTGGCCGAGGCACGCATCCACGACATCAACCCCCGCTGCCACGTGCGGAAATATCAGACATTCTATCTGCCCGACAATGCCGATGAGTTCGACTTCACCAACTACGACTATGTGGTGGACTGCATCGATACCGTCACGGCGAAACTCGACCTTATCAGACGCTGCCACGACCTCAACATCCCCATCATCTCCTGCATGGGCGCCGCCTATAAGCTCGACGCCACACAACTGCGCATCACCGATATCTGGAAGACCATCAATGACCCATTGGCTAAAGTCATCCGCAAGAAACTGCGCAAGACCGGCATCAAGCATCTGAAGGTGGTGTATAGTCCCGAACTTCCCTTGGAGAGTATCGAGCAGGACGACATCAGTTGCCGCTACCATTGCATCTGCCCGGCTAAGGACATGCGGTCGTGTACCGAGCGCCACACCATTCCCAGCAGCAACGCATGGGTACCCGCCACTGCCGGACTGCTCTGCGGCAGTGAGGTGGTGAAAGACTTAATCAACAATGCCCACACCATGCGCATCGACCTCGCCAAAGACCCCGACAACGCCTACGCCCAAGAAGCCGCACGCCGCCACGAGGCCTACCTCAAGGCTTACCGCGAACGCGTGACCAAGAAACAGACGCAAGCATCCTCAGAAAGCAAGGCCGAAGACAAGGTGAAAGCCTAATCCCCTACCCTTTCTTCAACAGATGGCGGACGACCTCCATCGGTGCATACAGCACCATGCGCGGTCCCATCCACCTCATGATGCGGCGCACCTCTTCACGCTGTTGCTGCGCATAGCAATGCGACGGACAGTAGCGGCAAGCCGGTTTGGCATCCTGCCAACGGCACTGGTCGAGCCTGCGGAAGCAATAATCGATGAGTGCCTGATGCTTGGCGTCAGGTGTCCGTTGCTTCAGTTTATGGCGACAATATAAGCGTATCATCAAGGTGATGGTACGCTTTTCTCGTTCAATGACTTTACCCATTATGCGTTATTTTATTTGCAAAAGTACAAAAAAGATGCGATGCCCGTGCAAGGTTTTCCGTCTTTTGGCATTTCTCTATCAGTAATTCCATAAAATAACATCAAATGAAAAGTATCAAGAATCTCGCATTGCTGAGCCTCGTCGCCGCCTTTATCATGCTACTGACCTCATGCGCCACAACCAAAGGAAACAATGAAGGGAAGTCGGTGAAGTATATCGTCGCCAACCATTACTTCGTCAACAACACCGTCAACCGCCCCATACAGGAGAAGGTCACCGACCAGGCCACCTTCGACAAACTTTTCGGCATGGCCGCCGTTATGGGTAAGAACGGTCTGCCCACACCCATCGACTTCAACAAGCAGTTCGTCATTGCCGTGAGTGAGGGCGTCGTCAACAACCTCACCGAATACGAGCCCGTATCGCTGAAGGCTGATGGCAACCAGTTGGTCTTCACCTATAAGGTGGAGAAAGGCAAGCATATCGACTACTCCATGTGCCCGCTCCTGATGATTGTCGTCGATAAGAAATGGGAGCGCGACGTAAGGTTTGTAGCCGAGTAATCATTATCAGATCCTATTTCTTTCTTTTCTGATAAGCATTGAAAAGGGGGCTGTGCCAAAGTTATTCCACTTCAGGCGCAGCCCCCTTACTATTTTCTTACAGCTGGATCGATTAGCAACTGCACTTCCAAGGCTTCAGCTCCTTGAAGAAGTCGTGGCCCTTGTCATCGACGAGGATGAAGGCAGGGAAGTTGCTGACGGTAATCTTCCAGATAGCCTCCATGCCGAGCTCCGGATATTCCACGCATTCGATGCTCTTGATGCAGTCCTGGCTGAGCACTGCAGCCACACCGCCAATCGTACCGAGATAGAAGCCACCGTGCTTCTGGCAAGCGTCGGTCACCACCTGTGTGCGGTTGCCCTTGCCAATCATAATCAAGCTGCCGCCATGAGCCTGGAACTCATCCACATAGGGATCCATACGGTTACTTGTCGTCGGACCCATCGAACCGCAAGGATAGCCTTCCGGCGTCTTGGCGGGACCAGCGTAGAGTACGGGATGGTTCTTGAAGTAATCGGGCAGCTCCTCGCCCTTGTCCAGACGAGCCTTCAGCTTAGCGTGGGCAATGTCGCGGGCCACGATGATGGTGCCGTTGAGGATAACGCGGGTAGAAACGGGATACTTGGTCAGAATGGCGCGGGCCTTGTCGATGCCCTCGTCGAGGTTGATGACCACACCGCCGTTCTCACCGGGCTGCTGCAGTTCGGCAGGGATGAGGTTGCCGGGGTTGGTATCCATCTTCTCCAACCATACGCCGTCGCGGTTGATCTTTGCCTTGATGTTACGGTCAGCCGAGCAGCTCACGCCCAAGCCGATGGGACAGCTGGCGCCATGACGCGGCAGACGGATGACGCGGATGTCGTGGGCAAAGGCCTTGCCGCCGAACTGTGCGCCGAGGCCTATCTTGTGGGCCTCCTTCAGTAACTTCGCCTCGAGGTCGAGGTCACGGAAGGCTCGACCGGTCTCGTCACCGCTTGTCGGCAGGTTGTCGTAATAGTGAATCGAACCGAGCTTCACGGTGAGCAGGTTCTTCTCAGCTGATGTACCGCCGATGACGAAGCAGATGTGGTAAGGCGGACAAGCGGCCGTACCGAGGCTCTTCATCTTCTCCACGAGGAACGGCAGCAGTGTGCCCTCATTCTGAATCGTGGCCTTGGTCATCGGATAGAAATAGGTCTTGTTGGCCGAGCCACCGCCCTTCGCCACCATCACGAAGCGGTATTCCTCGCCCTCGGTAGCCTCGATGTCGATCTGAGCCGGCAGGTTGCACTTGGTGTTCACTTCCTCATACATCGTGAGCGGCGCATTCTGCGAGTAGCGCAGGTTATCCTGCGTATAGGTGTTGTAGACGCCACGCGACAGGGCTTCCTCCTCATCGAAGTCGGTCCACACGCGCTGACCCTTTTCACCGTGGATGATGGCCGTACCCGTGTCCTGGCAGAAGGGCAGCACACCCTTGACGGCCGTCTCGGCATTGCGCAGCAGCGTCAGGGCCACATACTTGTCGTTGTCGGAAGCCTCGGGGTCGTTGAGGATAGCGGCCACCTGCTCGTTGTGCTTGCGGCGGAGGCAGAACTCCACATCGTGGAAAGCCTCCTGAGCCAGCAGCGTCAGGGCTTCCTTGCTCACCTTGAGAATTTCCTTGCCTTCGAACTCACCTGTGCTTACACCCTCTTTGGTAAGCAACCGGTATTCGGTGTCATCGGCTCCAAGTTGGAACATTGGAGCATACTTGAAATCAACTGGTTTTGCCATAATAGTAAATATAATAATGTTTAGTTATAATCTTATTCGACAAGCATCGCTTAATAGCCGAAGATTTCCTCTGTCGACAGCCGCTTGATGGGGCCAATCTTACCGAGCGCCTCCATGTCGAGGTTCTTCTCATCGCCGAGGATGAGATAGCGGTAGGGCTTGTTGGCGATGTGGGTACGGGCGAAGTCAATGAGATCCTGCATCGTCAGCGACGGAATCTCACGATAGATGCGGCTGTTGAGGTCGTAATCAATGCCCAGGCGCTTGGCTTGGAGGTAGCTCCACAGCACATCATCGCGGGTGGTACGGGTGGTGGCCAGACTCTTCATCAGCGTCTGTTTGGCCAACTTGAAGCCGGCCTCGCGCTGCGGCATGTCGTTGAGCAGATTGTTGAACTCATTGATGCAGTCCATCATCTTGTCGTTCTGCGTGATGACTGTGGTGACAAACGACTCGGTATCCCGATACGGATGGGTGTAGGGCCGACGATAGTTGGCGCCTGCGGAATAAGCCAGACCACGGGCCTCGCGCATCTCCTGGAAGACAACCGCATTCATGCCCGAGCAAAAATACTCATTGAACAGCGCCTCGATGGCGGCGTTCTTCGGCGAGAACTTCAGGCCCTCGTTGTGGTACATCTGCATGTAGATATTCTTCGCGTCGTAGGGTGCAATCATCACCTCATTGGTCGGCGTGGGCTGGAGCAGATACGGTTTGCCGGCGGGTACGGCGGCAAAGGTCTTCGGTGTATGGTGCACATTGCTGACCAGCTTGTTGACCTCCTTCATGCTCGCAGAGCCATAATATAATAAGGTGTGCTTGTACTGACGCAGGTTGGCGATAAGATTGAGCAACTCCTGCGGATTGGCCTGACGCAGCTCCTCCTCGCTCATGGTGTTGAGGTTAGCATTGTAGGTGCCATATTTTCCATAATCGCAGAGCACACTGTAGTTGGCACGCTGGTTGGTCTTGTTGTCGGCACGGTTCTTCAACACGATGTCGACATACTTATGATAGCTGGCGGTGTCGGCCTTGGCGTTGGTCACCACCTGCTCCAACAGGTTGACGGCATCGTTCATAAAGGTGTTCAGACCCGTCAGCGTAATGTTGATGGTGTTGGCGTTGACGTCAATGTTATAGTCGCAGGCCAACTTATAGAACTTCTGCTTAATCTCCTCGTTGGTCATCTTGTCGGTGCCCACATAACTGAGGTAGTCCTCCGCGATGCTGAAACGCTTATCGTTCTCACTGCCAAGCGGATAGCGATAAGTGAGCGAGAAGATATGGTCGTCGGTGTTCTGCTTGTAAAGGAAGTCGAGCCCACGACTCGTACGACCGACGGTGAGGTCGTGCTTGTAGTCGGCAAACTTCGGCTGAATGGGCGTCGGCGTGCTGTTGACGACCTCTTTCAGGAATTCACTCTGCTTGTCGTTGTTGGTGGGGATAGGTGTAATCTCGGGTTTGTCAATCTTGTGGATGGTGGTGTCCTGACCCTGCTGCTTGTACACGGTGACGTAGTTGTCGCGGAAGAAGTTCTTGGCAAACGCCACAATCTGGTCCTTGGTCATGTTCGAGATGCGGTCGATGGACTCCACCTTCTCCTTCCACGACTCATCGTTGATGAAGGCATTGACGAAGCGGTCGGCCCTGGCCTCATTGCTGCGGAGCGACTGGTAATAGTCGAGCTTCATGTTGTTGACCACCGAGGGCAACAGGTCGTCGGAGAAGAAGCCATGCTTGAGCTTGATGATCTCGTCGATCAAGAGCTTGCGCACCTCATCGAGGCGCTGTCCCTGCTTGGGCACACCATAGAGGATAAATATGCCATAGTCGTGCATCGGATTGGACTCACAGCCGGCCGACATCACCTTCATCGGGGTGTTGAGGTCGATGTCGAACATACCGGCCTTACCATTCGACAGCATCTGAGAGATGACATTCAGCGTATCGATCTGCAAACTGTTGCCGGCAGCCGTGCGCCAGCCCATCATCACATTCTCAGCCTCCAAGCCAACGACGGCCGTATCGACGGGAGCGGTCAACGCCTTAACGGGCGCATACTGGGGCGCATGCACGCCATCGCTCGCTTTCCAGTCGCCGAAATACTTGTCGATGGTGGCAATCACCTGGTCGGGATCGAAGTCGCCCGCCATACAGATGGCCACATTGTTGGGCACATAGTACTGATGGAAATAATTCTTGATGTTGGTGATGGAAGGATTCTTCAGATGAGCCTGCGTGCCAATGGTGGTCTGCGTACCATAGGGATGATTGGGGAAGAGTTTTTTGCCCAAGGCATCCCACTCCTTTCTGAAGTCACTCGACAGTCCGATATTGTATTCCTCGTAGACGGCTTCCAGTTCGGTGTGGAAGCCACGGATGACCATGTTCTTGAAGCGGTCGGCCTGCACCTTCGCCCATGTGTCGACCTCATTGGAGGGAATATCCTCCTGATAGCAGGTCACATCGTTGGAGGTATAGGCATTGCTGCCCTCCGAACCGATGCTCGCCATCATCTTGTCATACTCATTGGGGATGTTGTATTTGGCAGCCAACTGCGACACGGAGTCTATCTCATGGTAGGCCTTACGGCGCTGAGCGGCATCGGTGATGAGGCGGTAAGCCTCGAAGCGCTGCTCAATCTCGTCGAGCAACGGCGCCTCAGCCTTGACGTTGCTGCTGCCGAAGTGGGTAGTGCCCTTAAACATCAGGTGCTCCAGATAGTGGGCCAGACCCGTGGTCTCCTTCGGGTCGTTGCGCGATCCGGTCTTCACGGCGATATACGTCTGGATACGAGGCTTTTCCTTGTTGACGCTGAGGTAGACTTTCAAGCCGTTTTTCAGCGTATAGATGCGGCTGTGCATAGGGTCGCCCTTGACAGTCTCATAATGATAGGTCCCGGCCGAAGCGCTGACGACAACGGTCAACGCTGCGATGAGCAGGACAAAGATTTTATGATTTGTTTTCATAAGCAACAATATATTATCTCATTAATTCTCGTAGTCGACCTCATGGTCGAGGTTGGAAACGAAGTTATCGAGAACCGACTGCTCGACGTCGCCCATGCGGAACTCCTTCTCCGCATCCTTGCGTATCTCGGCAATCCAGGCCCTACGGGCTTGTATGTAGTCTTGCTTGATGCGCGCCTGGTCGTCCTCGGTAATCTCGTCGATGCCGTAATAGTCGAGGATCATGCGGTAGGTCCAGGCCCATTGATAGGCGCGGTAATGCGCGTTGATGTCGATGAAGCGCTCGTTGATCTTATCGGTCGAGTCGAGCGTACCGTCCTTGATGTCGGCGATGACCTGCTGCTCCACGGCATCGGGCAGGAGCAACCCCGAGAGGTCGTTCCAGTCGCCTTCGCCGACCGTTGACTCCGGCTTGCGCAGCTCGCCGTAGCGCTTGATTTGCCGTTTCAACACCGCCCCCATATAGATGCGCAGTGCAATGTCGTAGTATTTGATGCCCTTGCGCAGCGACGACGCATTGATGACGTACTCGTGGAAGATGTACTTGGAAACGTCCTCACCAGAGGCGTCGCGCAGGTCCTCAAGAATCTTCTTGCCCTTAATAATCTCGCCGACAGAGAAAGGCGAGAGCCAGTCGAAGTTGACGATGCTCAACTGCGAGCCTTCCGGGCGCATGTCGCGCTTCGGCCACTTGCGGATGTCGCGGTAGAGGCCGACGGTGGTGATGTTGCGGCCCGGCGAGAGATACATCGTATCGCCGTAGGCAATGAGGTAAGAGAAAGGCAGATTGCGCGTGTCGGGGTGGTGCATCAGCTTACCGAAGCAGACGCTGAACGTACCGATGGTGGCCGGCATGAGGATGTAGGCGCCACTGGCCGTCTTGGTGCCGCGCTCAAGGATGCCCCAGTGCATGGGGCCCATCTTATAGGCATGGTTGGAGAAGTTGGTGGCCGAACCGGCATTGTAGAAGCTGAACTGCGCACCGATGAGCAGACTGCTCTTGTGGTGGCTGGCCGTGAACGGACCGCAGAAAGCGGCACAGGCCTCGCCATTGCTCATGTAGCAGTTGGCAAAGAACACGCTGGCCGAGGCCGTAAAGCCATTGCTGACCTGACAGGCCTCACCCACGAAGCAGTCCTGCATCTTCACCGAATTGATGATGCTCGAACCGTCGTTGATGATGGAGTTCTCGCAGATGACGCCCGTTCCGATATACACGCTCGCCTTCTCGGTGGAGTGGATGGTGCAGTCGCTCAGCCTCGAGGCCCCGTTGACCTCGCAGTCGTCGCCGATGATGGTGTTGGTAATTTCTTTCGTGTTGACAATCTTCACGCCCTTGCCGATGCGGCCGCGATCGGGCAGCGTGCATTTCACCTCGTCGGCAATCATGCGCCGCATGATGTCTTTCAACTCGCGATCGTGGAAATGCTTCACCATGAAGGCAGCGAACTGACTGTTCAATCCGTTGAACAACACGAGGTTACCATCGCCAACCTCATTCAATACTGAAATGAGATTACCCTGCCCGTAGGTAGCGCCCTCCGTGGTCTCCATCGTGCAGATATTGGAGATGAGGCAGTCGTCGCCAATCTCATAGTTGTTGATGAAATTGCCCACATGGGTGATGAGGCAGTTGTTGCCGATGGTCACATTGCGCAATACGGCATCCTCGATGCCCGAATGCTGCATAAAGCCCTTGGAGACCTCGACGTTCAACTCGAAGACACCAAGCTGCACTTCGCCGTAGAACTTCACGCGCCTCACCCATATCGGCATGAAGTCGTCGGCTACGGTCACATTGCTCCAGTCCTCAGCCCAACAGCCGTTGTCCTCCAACTGTACGATTTCGTCATCGGTTAGTTCTCTGTAATTCATACGCGGTGATTACGGTTTAATCTTCCACGGGGTAGAGGAAGTCGTTATACGGATATTTCTGAACGTGCAGCTCGCGCACCTTGCGGTAGAGCTTGTCGCGGAGTTCCTCAAGATTGTCGCGCTCCTTTGCCGAGACAAAGATACAGCTGTCGCCCATGCGGGCCATCCACGTATGGCGCAACTCGTCGAGCGAGATGTTCTCCTTTGTGGCCGGCGTGAGGTCGTCAGGATCCTTGGCGGTCCAGTGGTAGTTGTCAATCTTGTTGAAGATCATCATCATCGGCTTGTCGGCGCAGCCCAGGTCCTTCAGCGTCTCATTGACCACCTGTATCTGTTCCTCGAAGTCGGGATGGGAGATGTCGACCACATGCAGCAGCAGGTCGGCCTCGCGCACCTCGTCGAGCGTCGACTTGAACGAGTCAACGAGGTCGGTGGGCAACTTACGGATGAAACCGACGGTATCGGCCAAGAGGAACGGGAGGTTCTCGATGACCACCTTGCGCACGGTGGTGTCGAGGGTGGCAAAGAGCTTGTTCTCGGCAAAGACGTCGCTTTTCGACAACACATTCATCAGCGTCGACTTGCCCACATTGGTGTAGCCCACGAGCGCTACGCGGATGAGGCGCCCGCGGTTTTTGCGCTGGGTGCTCTTCTGGCGGTCAATCTCGACCAGACGCTTCTTCAACAGCGAGATGCGCGAGAGGATGATACGGCGGTCCATCTCGAGCTGGGTCTCACCCGGACCACGCAGTCCGACCGATCCCTTTCCGCCGCCGGAGCCGGAGCCGCCACCCTGACGCTCAAGGTGGGTCCACATGCGCTGCAGGCGGGGCAAGAGGTAACGGTACTGCGCCAGCTCGACCTGCGTCTTGGCGTTGGCCGTCTGGGCGCGCATGGCGAAGATGTCGAGGATGAGCGATGTGCGGTCTAATATCTTCACGCCTAACACCTTCTCGATGTTCGCCATCTGCTTGGCCGACAGTTCATCGTCGAAGATGGCCATGCCGACCTCGCGGTCGTTGTCTTCCTCGTCCTTGATGTATTGTGCAATCTCCTCGAGCTTACCCTTGCCGACGTACGACGTCTGGTTAGGGCCGCCGGTCTTCTGCGTGAAGCGCCTGACCGTCACCACGCCAGCCGTGTCGGCTAAGAACTCGAGTTCGTCGAGATATTCCTTTGTCTTGGCCTCGTCCTGTTGCGGTGTAATCAAGCCCACCAATACGGCGGTCTCCGCCTTGTTGGCTTCAGCCTCGGAGTATTCAAATTCCTTCATTTGATATAATATGGTTTCTTATTGCAAACTTACACAAAATATCTCGAATAGCGTGCAAGATGATGAAAAAAATTGCGTTCCGGCCACAGCAGCCGTCGGAGGACGCGATGGCAGGCGTGCAATGAATTGTCAAAAATTTTGGTGTTTTTAGGCCTCTCAGAAGGGCCTCGAAATGAACAAAGCCCTCCCTTGCTCCAAATAACGCAAAATAACGGGGGTTTAAGAGATTTTTCACAAGGTGCTATCAATCAGCACTTTATGCGGATGAAGCATTGAAACGCGACTGAATCAGATGCCGAAGGCCTCGCGATAGCATACCTATCGCGGTGCGATACCATAGCTATCGCAGTGAGAAACCATAGTTATCGCGGTGCGAAAACATAGCGATCGCGGTGCGATAGCATAGTTATCGCACCGCGAAACAATGCTTCTCGCAGTCAGATGCGGCAAAAACGGCGGTTTCCGCGCCATTTTCCCGCACCATCATCAAAATTCAGGCGTATTTCCATCTCTGGAATGAGCGAAAACCCGAACACAAATCTGTCGGCTTTTTTCGCAGCTTTTCGTTCAACGAAATGTATAAATACCCCCGAAATAACGGTCTATATCCGGTGCACGCTGATTAGCTGATATTAGAAGCTCACCTTAGCACCCGCCATCACCCAAAGGCCGGGCTGCTTCACGCTGCCGAGGTCGTAGTAGCGGTGGGCCGTGATGTTATCGGCCTTCACGTACAGCTGCCAGTGGGGCTCGGTCCAGGCCAGACGGCCATCAAGCTTGGTGTAAGGATGGTAGCCATTCATACGCTGCTGGTAGCGCATCGCCCACGAGGCCGACAACCGGGCAACGATGGGGTGAGAGACTTCGGCCACGACCTTGTGGCGGAGATACTCCAACGCATACAGCGAACGGTAGATCTCGCGGTCGGTCTCGTGCTTCTGGTGAATATAGGCGTAGCCCACCTTCACCTTGACCGGCTCATGGGCTCCGGCGGCGATACCGAGCAATGTGGTGAGGTTGAGGTTGGCCTCGACATTGTAGCCCATGTTGTTGAGTTTGCCGATATTCATGGCTTGGTACTTCGTACTGGCCTCGGTCTCATACACCCAGTCAATCATGTTGCGGCCACGGCTGTAGAAACCGGAGAGCAGCACATCAAAGCCATTGACCCGATAACGGCTACCAATCTTGAACATGCTGTTGCGCTCGGGCTTAAGATGAATGTCGCCCTGCTGCGCCGAGTTGCTGGTATAGAGGTCGGTATAGGTGGGCACGCGCAGAGCTTTGTTCCAACCCGCATACACTTTCCAGTGGTCGTTGGGGTGGAAACTGATGTCCACGCCGGGGAAGAAGCGGAAGTCCTCGTCAAGGCCCGTATTCTTGTTGGCCATCACACCGGCCGACAGCGTCAGCCAGCGGGTCACGATGTTATGCTCAAGGAAGAGGCTCGTATTGGTGCGGCGGCCACGATGGTCGTACATGCGGTCGGTGCCGCTGATGTCTTTCCATTTATCTTCCGCCTGCAGGTCACCGTATGCCGTCGACCATATCTGCTCGCGGCGTACGTCGGCACCCACCGATGTCTTGCCTGCCACCCAGTCGAGGTTGGCGCTGAGCGATGCACCGTAGACATCGGTGCGGTGGTAGTTCTCACCGGCCTTGGCGCCCTCGCTGCCCTTGGTGAGCTGGTAGTGGTCGAAGTCGCGATGGGCATAAATCATCGGAACAAGCTCCAGCGACGTCGTTGTCGCCTGCTGGAAAGGGCGGATGGTGCCCTTCACCGAACCCATGTAGCGCCGGGTCCACTCAAACTGATTGGGGAACCGCGCCGAATAAAAGGTGTTGGCGCCGTAGTCCTGCGAGGTGATGCCGGCTTGCCACGACAGACCAGCCACCGCCGACCGCCAGTTGCCCTGCCAGAAGCCGCGCCGCTTGCGGAAGTCGGCATTGTCGGTGCCGCCATCGCTCTGGGTGTAGCCGCCCGACAGCGCCATCGCACCGTTCTTGGCGAAAGCCCATGAGGCACCGGCGTCTCCACCAAACGTGCCGTAGGAGCCGCCCTCAACCGTGGCGTGACCTCCGAACTGATGCCCATTCGACACCGCCGACGTCGTCACGATGTTGATGGCGCCACTGAATGCCGATGAACCGAAAACGCGGGCTGCCGCACCTTCCAACACTTCGATGTGGTCGATGTCATCGAGCGACACCGGGAAGTCGGCGGCATTGTGACCCGTCTGTGGACTTGACAAGGGCATGCCGTTGAGCAAAATCGAAATCTGATCGAAGGTGCCTCCATTGATGGAGATATCCGTCTGTACACCAAAGCCACCGCGCTGACGGACATCCACGCCTGTGGCTAATTTTAATACGTCGTTGATGGTCTGGGCCTCGGCACGATGAATGTCGTCGCGCGAGATGACCTCAACAATCTTGGCTGACTGTCGTGCAGTCAGCGGCGCTCGGGAGCCCGTTATCTGGACTTCGTCGATGCGTTGCTCTCCAAAGCTGAGTGAGTCGGCTGCCTCATCGGTGTGGCGGGTTGCCATACCTGATGCCTTGGCATACGTTAGCGTCGGTACACTCAACACACCGATCAGGACCACTTTACCCAATGCGGCAAAGAGGCTCCACCCCTTTCGGTTGAAGTGCTTGAAGACAATCGCAGAGCGCTGGTTAAACAATGTTGTTTTCATAAGCGCCTGCAAAGGTAATAATTTTTTCCTGCTTTTCGGCCTTGCCGGCGCTTATTCCTTCAACTTAAACTCGTTTTCGATGCCGACAATCTCGTCGCTGAAGGCCTTATCCGTGTGCAGCCTGTGCTCCACCTGCGAACAACTGTGCAGCACGGTGGAGTGGTCGCGGTTGCCAACGAGCTTGCCAATACGGCTGGCAGGCATCTTGGTGTATTTCGAGGCGAGATACATCGACACCTGACGGGCCAACACAAACTCGCGCTTGCGGCTCTTACTGTTAATCTGCTCGGTGGTGACGTTGAAGTGACCACACACCTTCTCCAAGATGTCATCCACGGTGAGCGGCTTGTCGTCGCTCTTCACGGCGCGCTTGATGACGCGGTTGGCCAGTCGCATGTCGATATTGCAGTTGTACACAATGGAGTACGCCATCAGTGAGGTGATGACGCCCTGCAGGTCTCTCACGCTGCCCTTCGCCGTCTCAGCAATGAACTCGACCACATCGTGGGGAATCTTCAGTCCGTCGCGACGCACCTGATTCTCAAGAATATCGACGCGCAACTTCAAGTTGGGCTTCGACATCTCGGCAATCAGTCCGCACGAGAAGCGCGACAGCAGACGGTCGGGTACATCCTTCAAATCGACCGGCGGACGGTCGGAGGCCAGAATGATGCGCTTGCCATTCTTGAAGAGATGGTTGAAGATATAGAAGAAAGTGTTGAGCGTACTGGTCTTGCCCATCCACTCCTGAATGTCGTCGACGATAATCATGTCGATGGTCTGATAGAAGCCGATGAAGTCGTTGATGGCATTCTTCAGCACCGCATTGGAGTACTGCACCTGGAAGAGACGCGCCGAGACATACAACACGCGCTTCTGCGGGTAGAGCTGTTTGGTGCGCATACCGATGGCATTGATGAGGTGGGTCTTACCACAGCCGGAGGGACCATAGATGAACATCGGGTTGAACTGCATCGTATTGGGGTGCTCGGCAATCGACAAGCCGACCGAGCGCGTGAGCTTATTGCTCTCGCCCTCAATGTAATTGCCGAAGGTGAGGTGTGGATTGAGCTGAGAATCAATCTGCTGTGGCTGTGCAGCATCGAGCACCGTCGGACTCTGGTTGACGCCGGTACGCGGTTGGGGTTTGACGTCGGCATCGGTCGGGTCGGCCTGAATGTCTTGCGAAAGGTTGTGCTCCTTATCGGTCACAACGCGGTAAGACAACTGGATGCCGGGGCCGAAGCAGTTGCAAAGCACCTTTCCGAGTAGCGACAAAAAGTTCTCCTCCAAGTACTCATACACAAAGGGGCTGGGTACTTGAACGAGTATTCGCCTTTGGGCAGCATCGAACTGCTCAAAGACGATAGGCTGAAACCAGGTCTTATATATTTGCTCGGTGACATTGTCGCGTATCTGCGCGAGCGCCTTCTCCCACCGGGCATCGTGATTCTCTTTCATTTGCGTGAGATTGTAGATTGCCAATCCGACCCTTCCTCAGGTTGGGACTGCAAAACTACAAAACTTTTCCCTTACCCACAAATGCATTTTCTTGAACAAAAATCAAGCCGCAGCGCCTAACTTATTCTTGTTCATTTGCTTAGCCATAAAAAAGGCATCTGAGTTAAAAAAATGAAATTTCTCAGATGCCTCAATGTTGTTTATTTGTCCTTCTTGCCGAAGAGCGAGAAGTGAACGTAGCGCTTCGGATGGGCCTTGAGGTCGGTGAGCAGGGAGTCGGCCGACCGCATCGTACCCGTCATGTTGTTGTAGAGCGCCGGGTCGTTGATGAGCAGACCGGCGGTTCCGTTCTTGCCTTTCAACCGGTCGGTGACCTCCTGCACATTGGCCATCGTCTGGTCGACCTTGCTGAGCGTGGCCTGCAGATCGAGGTCGTTGAGCTTTGCCGTCAGCGCCGTGGTGTTGTTGAAGGTCGAGCCCGCCTTGTCGAGGGCATAGTCGGCCTTATGCATCATGCCCGGCACCTGACCGTTGACCTCAGCAACCAACTGGTTGAGGCCTTGGGTTGACGTGGCGAGGTTGGCCGAAATAGTCTCGATGTTGTGCAAAGAGCGCGCGATAGACGGATCGGCCAGCAACAGATTGACACTGGTCAGGATGCTGTCCACCTTGGGCAACATCTGCTCCACCTTCGGCATGAGCTGCTGCACCGCGCCCATGAGGCCGGCTGCGTTGACACCCTTCAGCGTGTCGCCCGGCTCAAAACGCTCTCTGGGATTGTTGGCCATCAGCAGGTTGAGCTGGATGTTACCCATCAGATCCTTGTCAATCTCAGCCGTCGATCCTTTGGGAATGCGCAGCTCGTTGTCCACCTGAAGGGCGACAACGACCTTGCCGCTCTTCTGATAGTTGTAGTCAATGGCTTTGACATTGCCCACCTGATAGCCGTCGGCGAAGACGCTGTTAGAGACTGTGAGACCGTCGATATTGTCAAACGTCACATAGTAGACATCGTCGTTGGAGAACACCGGCATTCCCTTCAGGAAATGAAGACCGAAGAAGAGTACCACGATGCCCACGATTGCGACGAGGGCTATTCTGACTTCCTTAGTGAAAAATCTCATATCTTTAGCTTATTTGTTACCTTTTCCCTTACCGCGCTTATTATCGAGGAACTCGCGGATACCCTCGTTGACGTCCATCTTCTTGCCGTTCTTGAAAGCGACAACGAAGGCCTGCGGGAACTTCTCCGCCACCTCCTTGCGCAACCGGTTGATGGTGTTGTAGTTGTTGCTTGCGCCATACGTGTATTTCGTATAGCTGCCTTCCTCATAGCTCTCGCAGCCTTCCAAGCCTTTGAACAGCGGACTGCCGGCCTTGACCTTCACCTTGCTCGAGAAAATCTGCACCTTGAACACGGGCACCGACTGATTCACGGCATCGGTCTTGACCGCCGGCTTCACCGTAGACTCCACGCGCTTCGTAGAAGCATTGGTTTGCTTTGACGAAGCATCCGACCGCTTGGCGGTCGTCTTGCGCTTGGTATCGGTCTTTTCCACCGTCGGTTTCGCAGCATCATCCTGCTGCTTGGCGGTGTCTTTACGACTCCGGTTTCGGCGCGAAGGCGTTGGTTGGTCATCGGCAACCCGCGAGGAGTCGACCGAAGCCACGGTGCTGCCTATCAGCGCTGAGGTGTCGTTGGCAGCGGTGCTGCGGTAAGGCACATCGATGTCGTCGTTGCCTACCCCACCGAATTTACGCTTATAACGGATAAACGCCTTGAGGATGCCGCGGGTGTAGAGCGTCAGCGCCGAGTCGGTGTTGAGGAAGGTCTCCTCGTCGGGTGTAGAGATGAAGCCGAGCTCAAGCAGTGCTGCAGGCATCGACGTCAGACGGAGCACGGCGAGGTTGTTCTGATGGGAGCCGCCATCGCGACGCCCTGTGGCCTTGCACACCTCCTGCTGCATCATGCGCGACAGCTCAACGCTGCGCTCACGGTTCTTGTCGGCGATAAACTCAAACATGATGTCGCTCTCGGCCGAGTTGGCTAAATTCTTATAGTTTGACTGATAGTCTTTCTCCATGAAGATGACCGAGTTCTCACGCTTAGCCACTTCGAGGTTCTCTTTCAGGCCCTTGTTACCCGTATGCTCACCCGTTCCGAGGGTATAGCTCTGGAAGCCGCGCGAGATGTGGCCCGGCTCCAATGCGTTGATGTGAATCGAGATAAAGAGGTCGGCCTTGTTGCGGTTGGCAATCTCGGCGCGCTCGTGTAAAGGGAGGAAAACGTCGGTCTTACGCGTATAGATGACCTTGACGTCGGGGCAGTTTTGCTCCACCGCCTTTCCGAAAGCCAACGCATAGCGCAGCGTCAGGTTTTTCTCGGCCGAGATGGCGCCCTTGGCCCCACTGTCGTGACCGCCGTGACCGGCGTCGATAACCAACGTAAACGACTTGCCCGCGCCGCTCATCGTCAGCACGGGAACCATGAATGCGAGCAAAGCTAATACTATTTTCCTCAACATGGCTTGCATATATCCCACAAAATTAAGGTTTTTATTTTGAAAACGCAAAGTATGCTTTTAGTTTTATCATTTATTAAGGGAAAGGGGGACTGCATGGGAAATGTTCTCCCATTGTAGTCCCCCTTTATCATTATCTAACGGATGATTATCCGCAACGGCTGGCGCCGCAGTTGGTGCAGATAAGGCAACCCTCCTGATAGACGAGCGTCTCCTGTCCGCAGACAGGGCACTTCTGACCCTTGGCATGGGTGCCGTCAACGATGTATTTCTTCAGAGCGCGCTCAACACCGTTCTTCCACGTATTGATGCTCTCATCCTTGAGCTGCAGCGAAGCGACGAGCTTGATGACGTGGTCGATAGGCATGCGGTAGCGCAGCACACCGGAGATAAGCTTCGCATAGTTCCAATACTCGGGGTTAAACTTCTCCGACAGGCCCTCGACAGTGGTCTTATAGCCGCGCTTGTTCTCGAACTGGAAGTCGTAGCGGTGGGTGCCATCGGGGTTGGTTTGCTTGATAATCTTACCCTTGGTGACGGTCTTAGGCAGCATGATGCCCTCGTCGTCATCCTGCAGACCGGTGAAAATCTCGTAAGGATAGCCGTCGAGCAGTCCGACGAAGGCCACCCACTTCTCTCTGTTGTTCTGGAAGCGGACCACATCGCAGTCGAGCTCCTTCGGGCGCACCTCCTGCACAGCGGGCCGGGCAATGGCCGGAGCGGTGATGGGAGCAGGGGCTTCCTTCTTCTTGTCTTTCTTCACCGAGATCATCACGCCCGACCGGCTGCCGTCGCGATAAATGGTGCATCCCTTGCAGCCGGAGCGCCATGCCTCGACATAGAGCTTGTTGACCAGTGCCTCGTCGACGTTGTTGGGCAGGTTGACGGTGACCGAGATGCTGTGGTCGACCCATTTCTGGATGGCGCCCTGCATCTTCACCTTCATCAGCCAGTCGACATCGTTGGCCGTGGCGTGGTAATAAGGCGAACGGCGAATGAGGTCGTCAATCTCCTCTTGCGTGTATTTCTTCTCGGTGTCGATGCCGTTGATCTTCATCCACTCGATGAACTTCCGGTGATAGACGATGTATTCCTCGAACGAGTCGCCCACCTCGTCAACGAAGTCGACGTGAGCCTCGGGATCGTTGGGGTTGACCTTGCGGCGGCGTTTATACACCGGCATGAACACCGGCTCGATACCGCTCGTGGTCTGCGTCATCAAAGAAGTAGTGCCGGTCGGCGCGATGGTCAGACAGGCGATGTTGCGGCGGCCGTATTTCACCATGTCGGCGTAGAGCTGCGGATCGGCCTCCTTGATGCGCAAGATGAAAGGATTGTTCTCCTCGCGCTTGGCGTCGTAGATGGCGAAAGCGCCGCGCTCAGCAGCCATGTTGACGCTGCTGCGATAGGCGTTGAGGGCCAAAGTCTTCTGCACCTCAACGGCAAAGTCGGTTGACTCCTGCGTGCCATAGCGCAGACCAAGGGCAGCGAGCATATCGCCCTCAGCGGTGATGCCCACACCCGTACGGCGGCCGAGACCGCTCTTATGCTTAATTTTCTCCCAAAGATGATACTCGGTCGACTTCACCTCATCGCTCTGCGGATCGCTCTTGATCTTCTCCAAGATGAGGTCAATCTTCTCCATCTCGAGGTCGACGATGTCGTCCATGATGCGCTGGGCAAGCTGCACATGCTGCTTGAACTTGTCGAAATTGAACTTCGCCTCAGCGGTAAACGGATGATCGACGTAGCTGTAGAGGTTGAGGCAAAGCAGACGGCAGCTGTCGTAAGGGCAGAGGGGAATCTCACCGCAGGGATTGGTGCTCACCGTGCGGAAGCCTAAGTCGGCATAACAGTCGGGTATGCTCTCCCTGATGATGGTATCCCAGAAGAGCACGCCTGGCTCAGCGCTTTTCCATGCGTTATGCACAATCTTCTCCCACAGCTTGCGGGCAGAGATCTCTTTTGTATACTTGGGTTCCTTGCTGTCGATGGGGAACTGCTGGGTATAGGGCTTGTCCTCGATGGCGTCGCGCATGAACTCGTCGTCAATCTTCACGCTGACGTTGGCGCCGGTGACCTTGCCTTCGGTCATCTTTGCGTCGATAAATGCCTCTGAGTCGGGATGCTTGATGCTGATGGAGAGCATCAGGGCGCCGCGGCGACCGTCCTGCGCCACCTCACGGGTGGAGTTGCTGTAACGCTCCATGAAAGGCACCACGCCGGTGGAAGTAAGGGCAGAGTTGTTGACGGGACTACCTTTCGGACGCAGCTGACTGAGGTCATGTCCAACGCCGCCACGCCGTTTCATGAGCTGCACCTGCTCCTCGTCAATCTTCATGATGGCGCCGTAGCTGTCGGCATCGCCTTCGAGTCCGATGACGAAGCAGTTGCTCAGCGAGGCCACCTGATGGTTGTTGCCGATGCCGGTCATCGGGCTGCCGGCCGGAATCACATAGCGGAAGCGGTCGAGCAAATCGAACACCTGCTGGGCGGAGATGGGGTTCTTGTATTTCTTTTCAATACGCGCCACCTCGTTGGCAATGCGCCAGTGCATGTCAACGGGCGACTTCTCAAAGATATGACCGAAGCTGTCCTTCATGGCATACTTGTTCACCCATACGCGGGCGGCAAGCTCATCGCCGCCGAAATAGGCTAACGACGCATTGTAAGCTTCTTCATAAGTGTAAGTCGGTTGGGTTTCCATTAGTCCAATACAAATTATTATTTTAGAGAGTTTACGGCTGCAAAAATACTAAATAATGTGCTTATCCGTATTAGTTTTGAAATTTATTTCTGTTAAAAGTTACTTAGTTCGGGAAATAATACATACCTTTGCAACACAAGAAATTGTTCAAAATGGAAAACTTGAAAAGACGTAAGACCATTCGAAAATATTCAAACAAAGAAGTTTCCGAAACTTTGCTTGATACTTTGCTTGAGCAGGCCGAGCGCACGCCCACTATGGGCAACCTGCAACTCTATAGTGTGATTGTCACCCGCGACGACGCGATGAAGCAACAGCTGGCACCGGCGCATTTCAACCAACCGATGGTGACCGGCGCTCCGGTAGTGCTGACTTTCTGCGCCGACTTCCGCCGCACGTCGCTGTGGGCAGCACAGCGCAATGCCACGCCGGGCTACGACAACCTGCTGAGCTTTCTCAATGCCGCCACCGACACCTTATTATATTGTCAGACATTCTGCAACCTCGCCGAGGAACAGGGCCTGGGTACCTGTTTCCTTGGGACCACGGTCTATCAGCCGATGACCATCATCGATCTGTTGAAGTTGCCCGAGCTGGTCTTCCCCGTGGCCACCATCACCTTGGGTTGGCCCGACGAAGATCCGGCGCAGAGTGACCGGTTGCCCATAAAGAGTATTCTGCATAAAGAGACCTACCACGACTATACGCCCGACAGCATCGACGAGTGCTATGCCTATAAGGAGTCGCTGCCCGAGAACCGGCACTTCGTGGAAATCAACCATAAGCAGACACTCGCGCAGGTCTTCACCGACATCAGGTACACCAAAAAAGACAACGAGGCAATGTCGAAGGGACTCATCGATGCCCTCAAACATCAAGGATTTCTAAAATGAATACCCATGAGCGTTGAAATAAAGCCTGTTACCACACGCAAGGAGCTGAAGACATTTGTTCAGTTCTATTACGACCTCTATCGCCAGTCACCATTTGCCGTTCCCTATCTCTACAGCGACGAACTGAAAACGCTCGACAAGGATAAGAACCCCGCATTCGCCTTCTGCGACACTAACTATTTCTTAGCTTACAAAGACGGTAAGGTCTGCGGCCGCATCGCGGGCATCATCAACCGCCGCGCCAACGACCACTGGCAGCGTAAGACGGTGCGCTTCGGGTGGTTCGACTTCATCGACGACGCCGAGGTGGCCGAGGCCTTGCTGAAAGCAGTGGCCGAATGGGGCCACCAACAGGGAATGACGCAAATCGTCGGACCCATGGGCTTCGAGGATATGGACCGCGAAGGCATGTTGGTGGAAGGCTTCGAGGAAATCTCATCGATGTATGTCAACTACAACTACCCCTACTACCCCACTCTCCTCGAGCGTCTGGGCTTTGTCAAGGACAACGACTACGTGGAATATAAGGTGAAGGTGCCCGAGGTGACGCCGCCGAAATTCGCACGCACCGCCCAACTGATTGAGAAACGCTACGGACTGCAGACGCGCAAGTTCAACCGCCACGACATGGTTGAGGGCGGCCGCGCACGCGAGTTGTTCAAGGTGCTCAACATCACCTACAAAGACCTCTACGGCTTCTCTCATCTCTCGGAGGACCAGATCACACGCCTCGTCGACGAGTATATCTCGCTGGCCGACCTCAATCTCGTCAGTTGCGTGGTCGACACCAACAAGGACGACCAACTGGTGGGCTTCGGCGTCTCCTTCCCCTCGTTCAGCCATGCACTGCGCCATACGCGCGACGGCCGTCTGTGGCCGATGGGCTGGTGGCCGTTGCTCAAAGTGCTGAAATGGCATCAGACGAAGGTTGTCGACCTGCTGCTCATCGGCGTATTGCCGGAGTATCGCATCAAAGGCGCCAACGCATTGATATTCAACGACCTTATCGCGTGGTATCAGAAGTATCACTTCACCTACGCCCAAACCGGTCCCCAAATGGAGACCAATAAGGGCGTTCTTTCCCAGTGGCAGTATTTGGAGGCAGAGTGCAACCGCCGCCACCGGGTCTATATCAAGGATATTTAATCCTGGAAGTACACGCGCTTGACGCGGTTGCTGATGCCGGTCAGCACCTCATAGGGGATGGTGTCGAGGGCATCGGACAGCACTGTCACAGGCAGGTCGTCGCCGAAGATCTCGACGCTGTCGCCTTCCTTACAGTCGATGCCGGTCACGTCAATCATCGCAACATCCATGCAGATGTTGCCCACATATTCAGCCTTCTTGCCATTGACCAGACAATAGCAGTGGCGGTTGCCGAGATGACGGTTGAGTCCATCAGCATAACCGATTGGTATAGCGGCAATCACGCTGTCGTGGTCAATCTTACCCTTACGGCTGTAGCCCACCGTGTCGCCGGCTGGCACATTACGCAGCTGCAGGATGGTGGTCTTCAGCGTCGAGACATTATTGATAATCTCATTATTGCGGCTGTTGATGCCATACAAACCGAGGCCAAGGCGACACATGTCCAACTGACGCTCAGGGAAATGCTCGATGCCGGCCGAGTTGTCGATATGGCGCAGAATCTTATGGTCGAAAGCGGCCTGCAGCTTGCGGCTGCCCTTATCGAAGAGTTCAAACTGATGGGCCGAGAAGCTGTCGAAGTCGTCGCTGTCGGAGCCGACGAAGTGAGAGAACACCGAGCGGGGAATGACCGCATTCTGATGCTTCAGTCGGTCAATGAGCTTGTCCATATCCTTTTCGGGATCGAAGCCGAGGCGGTGCATGCCTGTATCGAGCTTGATGTGAACCGGCCAGGCGGTTATACCCTCTTTCTCAGCGGCCTTGATGAGGGCGTCGAGCAGACGGAAGGAGTACACCTCCGGCTCAAGGTCGAAGTCGAACATCGTCTTGAACGCCGACATCTCGGGGTTCATAATCATGATGTTGCTCGTGATGCCGTTGCGGCGCAGTGTAGCACCCTCATCGGCCACAGCCACGGCGAGGTAGTCGACGCGGTGGTCCTGCAGCGTCTTTGCAATCTCAACGCTGCCGGCTCCATAGGCGTCGGCCTTAATCATACAAACGAGCTTGGTCTCGGGCTTCATAAACGAACGGTAGTAATTGAGGTTGGCCACGACGGCATTGAGGTTGACCTCAAGCACCGTCTCGTGCACCTTTTCAACCAGCAGTTCGGTAATCTGGTCGAAACCGAACTGGCGTGCGCCCTTGATGAGCACCACCTCGTCGCGCATCGTGCGGAACACCTCACTGCGGAGGAAGGCGTCGACGGTGGTGAAGAAGAACTTCTCACGCACCTTGATGGCGTCGGCATTGGCGGAGAGCTCCGGACCGATGCCGATGAACTTCTCCACGCCACGCTTCTCGCACAGCTCGCTCACCTTACGGTAAAGCACCGACGGCACCTCACCGCTCTGCTGGATGTCGCTCAGCACAATGGTGCGGCGACGACCCTTGTGGTCGGGTCGGCGGCTCATAAAGTCGAGCGCGATGTCGAGGGAGTTGATGTCAGAGTTGTAGGAGTCGTTGATGAGCGTGCAACCATGACGGCCCTCCTTCACCTCCAGTCGCATGGCGATAGGCTCGAGGTGCATCATGCGCTCGTCGAGCACATCACCCTTGACGCCCAACGAGAGGGCTACGGTGGCGCAGACGATGGCGTCCTCAATGCTGGCGTCGTCGATGAAGGGAATGCTGAACCAGCTCTCCTCACCACCTTTATAAATATAGGTAACGGTTGTGGCCGTTTCCTTCTTTTCTACTGACTTGATATACATCGGCGCCTTCTTGTCCTTGGCCGACCAGCAGAGGCACTCGCAGTGATAGCCGCTCGACGCGATGATGCGGCTGACCAGTTCGTTGTCGGCGTTGTAGACGATGGTCTGGGCGTCGTGGAAGAGGATGAGCTTCTCGCGGCATTTCTGCTCCATCGACTCGAAGTTCTCCTGATGGGCGGCACCGAGGTTGGTCAGCACGGCGATGGTCGGCTGAATGATGTCGCGCAGGGCCAGCATCTCACCTGACTGACTAATGCCGGCTTCGAAGATACCCACCTGCGTGTCGGCGTTCATGAGCCACACGGAGAGGGGCACACCAATCTGCGAATTATAGCTACGCGGTGAGCGGGTGACGTAGGTATCGGGCGACAGCACCTGATAGAGCCATTCCTTGACGATGGTCTTTCCGTTGGAGCCGGTGATGCCGACGATGGGGATATTGAACTCGTCGCGGTGGCGCTCAGCCAGCCGTTGCAATGCCTCGAGGCTGTCGGTCACACGGAGGAAGTTGGCCTCCGGATAGAGCATGTCGTAACCCTGAGGTAGGTCGGTAACGACGAAGTTACGCACCCCACGGCGGTACAGCTCAGGGATGTAGTTGTGGCCGTCGTTGCGGTCAGACTTCAACGCGAAGAACAGGGTCTCCTCGGGGAAACACAGTGAACGGCTATCGGTTAGCAAAAAGCCGATGTTGGCATCATGGCGGCCATAGCGTCGGGCGCCGATGAGCGTAGTAACTTTCTCAATGGTATAAGTCATTTCTGTTACTTTATAATTTTACTGCAAAGTTAGTGCAAACGAGAGGAATAGCAAAGAAAAAGCTCGTCTTTTTATTTGATATTCCTGAGTGCAGCCTACGGCTCACCTTTATTTCCACCATCATTACGGCGTCGTTATCCCTTTACATAAATCGAAAAGGAGCATCGCGACAATCTTCGGATATTGCACCGATATTGTCCACGATACTCCCTAAATATTCTTGCGCGAGTGAAGTGACGCTGCGTTATTTCACTACTACCTTCTTACCGCCAACAACATATACGCCGGCAGGCAGGCCATTGCTCCAGTCAGCGCGATCAACCTGATGCTTGACAACACGGCCGTTGAGATCGACGACATCGACAACTGCGGGTGTTGCGGCGTTCAGCCTCTTAACGCTGGCAACCACCACTTCGTCACTCTTCAGCTCGTCGTAAATGCTCTTAGCCCGAGCCTTCAGCCAGGACTTAATCGTCGACGACTGTTTGGCGTAATCAGTATTATCCCACCACTTGGAAGCATTATCTGAGAGAGAGTTTGCCGTCCATGTATAATAGGTATCGCAATAATCGAGCACCTCTTGCAGACCGTTCTCCATAAAGTCCTTCCACACCTGATAATAGGCGAGCTTTACCTCCTTGTGCGACAACAGCTCGTTCCAGAACGTCGTGTGTTCCATCTGTTTCGTCCAGAACTGATAGTCGCTTTCCATGGTACCATAATTGTGGGTATTCTCATAACCGAAAGCCCAGTCGAAATCCCACACCGGACCGAACTTCCATTTAGAAGTATTATCCAAGACATCGGCATTGTAGAGATAAGTGCTCTTGGGATGAAGTATCTCGAAATTAGCAATCAACTCGTTCACCAACATATATTTACCCAGCGCATTCAAATCGAGAATATTGCTGAGGTCATCGCCATTAGCCACGGCAGCGGTCAACTTGTTGAAGTTTCCCTCTATATCGTTCTGGTTGATAGAAGTTTCATCCCCGCCCTCACTAAAGTCAGGGAACTTAATGTTGGCAGGCAACTGATAAGTAGCATCCTTGAACTTATAAGGCTCGTCGTAGTAGGTATCAAGTTCAATGAGGGTTGCCTTGCTCTCATCTTTCAATTTAACACTGTTAGAACTGATATCCACCTGCTCGGTGAAGTTGTAGTTGCCGCGGTATTCGCCGTTGATGTAGAGGTCGACAGGGATAATATCGTTGGCAGCCTCAGTACCCACTACACGCGCCACCTCCATACCGATGGCATTAGTCAGCAGTGACCCGTCAATCTTGTTGGCAAGCAGCACCCACTTCTTGCCTTTGGTCAGACCAAAGGGTGCCTGCTTCTTGGCGAACTTCAACTTGTAAGGATTCTTGGGGTTATTCCAATCGCTTACAGGAGACCAACTGCTGTTACCACGTCCCCTAATCTGAATAGAGTCTTTGAAATCTTTGTATTGTCCTTTTCCTTCGATTTCAAAGGATGCCTTCAGATAAGTTTCCTTATCTTTAACTATTTGGTTGCCCTCGATGTTGATTTTGATGACGGGCACCTCCGTAGGAGCCTCCTGGGCATTCATTCCGAAAGAGGCCGTAAACAATGAACAGAGTGTAAGAAGTAGAGATTTCTTCATATAATTGTAATTGAAATAATATCAGTATTAACCTCAATTGGCAAAGTTACTAATTAATTCTGTTCACTCCACCAAAAATGGAAATATAATTTGAATTTGATAATAAAGCGCGTTATTTTGTCAACAACAGCACAGCCGTCTGATGCGGTCGTAGACTACCCTTCCATGAGGCAGCATGCTTTGTTGACTTTCCTGTCCAAATATCCTTGTAGCTGTATATTCTTCCGATTCCGAGTTTAGCAAAAGGAACAGTGACTCGCTGCGGCTGGTCGTTGTCGTTCATCACGGCGATGGCCAAGCGATCGCCCGAAAGATGGCGCAGATAGATGCGGCAGTTGCCCATTCGTCCTTTGGGCACCGCAGGCTGACCAAGCGCATCCTGATTGATGGCAATGATGTCCTTATTGAGCAGGATATCTCTAACAGCGGCATTGTCATGCCTCAAGTCGTTGGTCATCGCCAGCGGAGAGGAAAGCATGCACCACATACTCATCTGGGTGCGGTATTCGTCAGCAGTACAGCCCTTGCCGCCCAAGTCACTCGACGGACCGCCCTTGCCATCAAGACCGACGACAAGCATGTCAAGGTCATTCCAATGACCTCGTCCGGCATATTGCGAGAGGGTGTCGCTTTGGTTGATGATGTCGAGGATGCCCATGCCACCTTGACCGACAACGTCTTTCCACATATCGCGCACATCGTAGGTAGTTCGCCAAAGCGAACCGCCCACCTCATGCGCCCAATGCCAAGGCTTGCGCGGTCCCCATTCGCAGACGCCAAGCACGATGTCGCGGCCGCTTTCTCTCAGTGCCTTTGCCATCGCAGCGTAGCGCTTGCGCGCCGTTTTCTCATCGGTGGGTGCGTTGCAGTAGTCATATTTCAGATAATCAATACCCCATGAGGCGAAGGTGCGGGCATCCTGCTGCTCGAAGCCAAGGCTTGCCGTATAACCTGCGCAAGTCAGTTGGGCCGCGTCGGAATAGATGCCGAGCTTCAGTCCCCTGCTGTGCACGTAGTCAGCAAGCGCCTTAATCCCATTCGGAAACTTCTTCGGGTCGGGAATAATGTTGTTGCGGTTGTCGCGTCCACCCTGCCAGGCGTCGTCGATGAAGATATAGGTGTAGCCGGCATCGCGGTAGCCTTTCTCCACCATAGCGTCAGCCATCTCACGGATGAGTTGGTCGCTGATATTATCCTTAAAGAGGTTCCACGTCATCCATCCCATTGGCGGCGTCGGCGCGAGGTCGTCATGCGGAAGTCCATCGTTGGCTCCCATGACGGCTTGCGGCAAAGCCATTCCTGCAGTGAGCAGGATGGCAGCCGAAAGTTTTCTGATATTCATCATCATAAAATGATTACGTCGTTTACAAAGCCTCTACCTTCAGGTTCGTCACTTTACTGTTGAAGCTGTCACCAGCTTTCTGCAATGGGAAGACCAAGGTGCTGATGAAGTACATCGGGCGCTTGAAAGGAATCTTCTTCACTTCAAGTTTCTCCACCACACGGCCGTTAACCGACAACTGCGTCATTTCCTTGTCGCCGTGGATGGTCACATGAGCTTTCTCCCCGGGATTAAAGCTGTAGTTGAACTGATAGAGATAGCCGTCGCGACTGAATCCGAGTCGGCCGGCAGCTGGGTCGGAGAGCCAGAATGTGGTTACGCTCGGCCAAATCAACGAGCCGCCAGCAGTCTTTCAGCGTCATCGCCGCAGGCACCTCCACCGCCACATGCTTACCATGGATGAGGGCGCACGAAGCCAACGCAGCATGACTCTCCCAGTCGGTGCAGATATAAACCAAGTCAATGTCATCGCGCCCGCATAGGCGCTCGGCATTGTCAATCACGGCACAGGGGGTAGCACCGTTGTCGGCCATCACGGTCAGCGCCGCGCTCACATGATCGGCATTGAGGTCACACAGCGCCACAATCTGTGTATGGGGAATATGGCACCAGCGCATGACTGCCTGCCGCCCCCGTTCACCGAGCCCGATAAAGCCCACACGCATCATAGGCAGGGGTGGAACCGTAAGCCCTAAGACGTCGTGCTGGCCGGCTGGACGAGATGGACCTGAGGCGTAAGATGAAAGCATTTCTCGTTTATCTGAATTCATACCACAAATTTAATCATATTCGGCGAGACGGGCAAAGACTCATGCCATTTTTTGTCGTGCTGCAGCCTAACTTTTGCAAGCAAAAAGTCGAGCAAACGAGAGGAATAGCAAAGGAAAAACTCGGCGCAGCCGATAAAGTCCGTGGAGATGTACGCCACAGGTGACACTGTAGTGGCCGGCCTGGTGCCGGCCACCAGCCGCAGGTGTTGCGGGCGTGTCTCCATCTGCGAGATTAGCGTAAGCGCATCCGCCTTTTTTAGCTCACGCAGATCTCGCTGA